>Ga0209164_1000138_pt1 | contig 231808 bp, 185 predicted proteins | sample MTBNYHSulfiMetaG_FD_187458 | JGI IMG/M metagenome (GOLD analysis project Ga0209164, IMG submission 187458) | Enrichment culture microbial communities from rom New York Harbor, USA that are MTBE-degrading - MTBE-NYH (New York Harbor Sulfidogenic)... | ecosystem: Environmental > Aquatic > Marine...
CAACCATCCGGGAGATATGAACTGTTTTTCATCAAGTCAGTCATGCTCGGTAGTGCCAACACTATTTTTGCGCGTTCTATTCTGTTGATATTGTTGAATTATTTTTTTGCAACTGTAGAAGATGAGTTAAAAAGTAACAGAATTTTACTGCCGATGCTCTTAAAAAAAAGGATAAAAAAAAGCCCCGGGAGAAACCGGGGCTTTTTTGCTGCATCCGCAGATTTTTGTTTATTTGTTAATCGGCGGGTTATGGGCGTTGATATGGCAGTCCAGACAACGCGGGAATTTTTCGAGCATTTTTGCATCGTGAGGCTGGTCATGGCAATTGGTGCACTGCGGAATCTGGCCATGTTTTGCATGGCAGTCTGCGCAGGCAACGCCGGAATGTTTACTCGGCGAAGCTGCCCAGACTTCATAAACCTGATCATGGCAGGCGCCGCACGTTGCCTCGGTTCCTGCCTCATAGGTAATCTCGAGCGGCCGGTGCACGGGATGACATGAGTTGCACGCCTCTACGGGTTGATCGGGAATATGAGGCTCGTGGCATTCCATGCAGGATGGGATGTTGCCGTGTTTGGTATGGTGACAGGTGGCGCAGCCCTGCTGGGTGTGGAGGCTGGGGAACTGCGTCAGTTCACCGGAGGGGCCGGTATGGCAGTTGGCGCATTGGCCGCCCAGTAAATCGTTCATGGGGACATTCAGCGGGGTATGGGGGATGATATGACAGCTCATGCAATCGAGAAAATTTACCCCGTGCGGCGGCTGGGTGTGACATTGATTGCATTTCGGCATTATTTCATTCCAGTTGTTTTTGAGCGGGTTGTATGAATGAAATTGCTGATGGCAATCCTGGCAGTTTATGCGATGACGGCCGCCATCGTCCTTTATCTTGTTGAATACCCCGATATGACACTGGCCGCATTGGGTTACGGTAAGAGGTTCAGGGGATTGGGCATACAGGTCTGCGCCTTCCGGGGGAGCCGCCTCGGCTGCCGCCGCAGCGGCCGCCTGCTCTGCGCTGGCCATGAGCATGGGCGATTCAGCCTTGCCGGTCTTTACCTCTTCCCCCCGTTCTGTAGCATTGATCGGCATGCAGGAAATGGCCGATGAAATGATAAAAACAGAGAGGACATTGTAAAGAATTTTTCTTTTCTTTTGCATAACATATTCCTTTCTTTATTGAGTAAGCAAAATACAGGATATTCTGTACGATAGGAGTGAGGGGAAAAAAAAGAGTGGGCAGTAAAACTGCCCACTCTTATAAGTATTGTCTTATTTGGTCACGCTATGGGCAATGCCGTGGCAATCGCCGCATACCGGGAATTTTTTCATCATGTCTTCAGGATGCGGAACGCCATGGCAATCCTGGCACTGCGGAATCATCTTGTGCTGTGACTTGTGGCAATCCGCACAGGAGCGTTCCCTGTGTTTGGTGTCGTTGGCCATCAGCAGGTCGTAAGCGGTCTGATGACAGGACGCGCACAGTTTGGACTGGGTATCATCAGGGTAGGTAACCTGCAGAGGCATATGGGGTTTATGGCAGCTCAGGCAGTCACTCTGGACCATGTCTTCGGAATGGGGTGTATGGCAGTTTGTACAGTTCGGTAACTCGCCATGGGCGGTATGACAGGTGGTGCAGAACTGTTCGGTATGTTTGCTTGGACTTTGTTTCAGCTGATCAATCTGATCGGTATGGCAGGTGAGGCAAGGATCGGTGAGACCGTCGGCAAGGGTGATGTTAAGCGGCGTGTGCGGGTTCTTGTGACAGTTCAGGCAACCTTCGAGTTCAAAATGCTTCTCGCCGGTGTGACACATGCTGCATTGGGGAATTATGTCGGTGTTATTGGGAGGATGACCTTGGTGACAGTCAATACAGGAAACTTCGGTCTTGTGCTTGCCGCCTGCACTTTCAATGGCCTGCGGTGCGGCATCATGGCATTTAACGCAATCGTCGACACTCAAAACAGGACGCTCAGCATCCTGTGCCGAGGCAAAGGGAGCTGTTACCCCTGCTGTCAGGAAGATTGCAAAAGCGGCCACCATGTATTTCATCGATATCATCTTTTTATATTTTTTACTGTTTTTCACTTAAGCTATCCTCCTGGTGTTAAAATTAAGCGCCAAACTATTGAGAATACGAGACAAATTCAAGTATTACCTAAAGCCGAAAGTTAATGTTAATGGGAAATCGCAGAATATAATAATTATCTGCGAGACGTTAAATATCAGTGTCTAACACGCAAATACGGCAAATAGTTGCCATAGTCTGACAAAAAATGCAATATTTTAGTCAGAAGGATTGTTAAAAAAATGCAGGAGATTGTGAATACTCATGTTTTGAAACGGTTCAGATTTTCTTTCAGCATGGCGAACGCATCATTTGTTTCAGATGATTGCTGGAGAGTTTTCTCAAGTTGCGCCTGATTTTCCTGGACCATCTTCATTTTTTTCTGCAGGGTGCCGGTGCAGTCGTTAAGAGATGCGGCCATATCCTGCAGGATGTCGTTTCTGCGCAGTCTGATTTCTGAGCGCAGATCGCCTTCTTTCAAATCTTCCAGCCGTTTTTCGATGCGGTAGAGAGGCCCGGCTATTCTCTGCGGGAGAAAAATTACCACGATTAAGGCACTCAGGAAGCTCACTGCTGATCCGGCGGCAACCACCGGCAGTAAAAGATCACTGACCCGGCGGATGGTCACATGGGCGGTATAGAAGCTGTCGGTAATTTCACTTCTGGCGTAAAAATAAAGAATCAGGGCGGCAACGAGCGAGCTGAGCAGAACTTGCGCCGTCATCCGCAGGAGAAGCCATTTCTGAAATTCCCGCTTCACGTTCAGATTAAGTTTTTTTCTCTTGTATTTGTAGGATTTCATGGCAGTCGATTTTTTTTGCTGGCGGAACAGTTCTGTTAAAATTTGTCCGGATGACATCCTAAACAGAGTTCCTTTCGCGATGATTTAATAAGTCTGTATTCTATGTCGGCCGCATGGTTCATGTGGCAGGACATGCAGGAGATACGGCCGTCCGGCAGGGTTGGATATTCTGGGGGGAGTTTTGTTTTCCCCCGGGGCAGAATATTGACCGGGTGCGATTTCCGCTGATTGTAGCCTTGGTGGCAGGTGGAGCAGATAATCATGCTGGTGAATTTTTTATTTGTCAATGGGATATGTTCCTCTGCCAACTCGGCAGACTGGCCTGATTTTTTCAGGAGGATCCGTCGTTCTGCCGGCTCTTCAGCTGAAGTGCCGATTGCCATCGTTACCGGCTGATTGGCGGTCAGCTCCAGCAAGACATTGTCATTATCAATGCTGAAAAGGCGGCTTTTTATGGCAATTTTTTCACTGATCACCCCTTGGTTTTCAGGCAATGGTTCAGGCAATGGGGAAATTTCCGCGGTGGAAAAGGTGAAAATGGGAGAGGTGGTGCTGTTCTCGAAAATGTCCCGGCATGTGATGGCAACCTGATAGGTGGATCCGCTTTGCAAACCAGGCAGGGTTATTTGGTGGTCAGTGACAAAACGGTTCTTGTCCTCGATTGCCTGCCCGGCACCTGCAATGCCGTATTGCAAGGAGGCGTTTGTTTTTTCATCGGTCCGCCAGGTGATGGCGGCATTGATCAGGATACCCTGCCGCACATCGGCCCTGATGTCGGTTATCAGGGGCGGGGTCTGGTCATTTTCCGCCTTTTCCAGAGTGCTTGCCGGGGGGACAAACAATGATTGCCGCAGGAGGGATTTGCTGCCGGGGGCCTCTGCCTCAATCAATATTTTACCGGGGACGGAATTTGCCGGCAGCAGAAATGCGTGTTCCGCAGAAGCCGATGGCGCCGTGCTGAACCAGCGGATTTTCCCCTTGGTTCGTTGCTGGTCAGAGGATGTCTGGGGGGCAGCAGGTGGGGAATCTTTGGCGTCGGCATGGCATGTCAGACATTTTTTATGGGCAAAAGGCTGGTGAATAAATTTTTTCAGCAGTGCCTTTTCAATGACCTGATCATGACATGTCAGGCATGCTGCCTGGAACGAATCCGTTGCATTCGATGCAGCGAAGGATTCGTTGTTAGGCAGAAGGAAGACAGAAAGCAGGGAAAAGACCGGCAGCCATAAACGCATAAGGATCCTGCCGTTTAAAAGGTTCTGCGGATCAGAGAAGGGTCGTCGATATCGACCACATGAGTTCCATGGGCATGACAGTCTTCGCAGGAGATGGAAAACCCCCCGCCGCCATGGCATGTGCTGCATTTAAACTGATCAAAGATAGCGTCATCTGCTTGATGGTGAACCCACTCCCAGTCATTATTGTGACATTTTGCACACATCAATTTTATGTTTGAGCTGGCCCCCGTTTCCGTCGTGCGAATGGCGGCTGATATCAGTGAGCCGTTCACCTCTCTTCTGATGAGAAACGAGCTTGGCGAGCCATGGGGTTCGTGGCAGTCGAGGCAGGAGAGAATCCAGCCGTTGGCGGCGCCGTATGGGTTTATTCTTTCAGAGCTGCCGGTAGCGCTGTTTTTGCCGTGCTTGTCCCCGGCCGCTATCGTGTCCCCGCCTTCCGTATACCAGCTGATTTTGGTGAGATTTCTGCCCAGCGTGGTGCTGAAGATGATGTTGGTGGTGTTATGGCACTCCGTGCAGAATGCATTGTAGTCCGGCGTCAGAGAGCCGTCATCCAGGTTGGTGCCGTCCGGTTCATAGGTCGTTGTTGAATTGTTATAGTAGGGCGCCATGTAATTGTTGCTGCTGGCGGCATCCATTCTTTCGCTGGCGTCATTGCCCCAGAGATTGGCATGATCGGTCGGCTTGGAAATGGCTGTATACGATGGGTCCTTTGGATTTTCCTTGTTACGTCGTGCTGTGTGCGGGTTATGGCAGGCGGTGCATGGATTTGAGGTTGAGGTAAAAAAACTGCTGAAATTGGTTGTGCTGAAATCCTGGATATCTGAGAGGTTGTGATAGGAGTGCTGATTGAACGCCTCAAAGATTCCCAGGGGGGAATTGGTGGTATAACCGCCGAAGGTTGCCGCGTAGTCCCTGTTGAGGAGCCCGGCGCTTTGCAGGGAAGCGACGTTGGTGTGGCAGTAAAAACAGAAATTGTCGCTCTGCAGATAGGTGTTGGTGGTGGCGCTCGTGTTGAAGTTGTCGGCAAAAAGGGCAAAAGGTGAGGCTGTACCGTCTCCGGAATACGGGTCCGGTTCATCCCCGTCGATGCTGGCGTGTTGCTCGTGACAATGGGCACAGTTGCCCTGGGAATAATTGTCAAGGACAGCTCCGCTTCGCTTTACCCCGGATGAAGCGTTGCCATGGGCGGAATCAGTGTAAGGACCGGCCTGGGCCGGGAGATAAAGAAAAGGTGCCAGTAAAATTATACAGAGAGGTGACAAAAAAGAACTTCTGTAAACTCGCTGTTGCTTTTTCATGACGTAACCCTTGTCAAGTTCTGGATAGATTGATAGTCGTGAAGCCAGTGCCTTTAGTTTCAACTTAACAGGATGCTTGTTTTTTATCAAACAATGATTCCGCAGGGCAAAACAATATACAAAACAAAAAAAAAGCACGTGCAGGGCGTGCTCTTTTTTCGTCAATTTATTACAGGAAGAAATGGTATATGCTTGTTTGGATTACATATAATATTTATCTGTGGAATTTTCGTCAGTTAATTGTGAATCATAGGCCAACTGGGGTATCCGGGCATTGTCAAGAATGAAGCGTTCCAGCTGCTGAATCTGTCCGGCTGTCAGATCCCCAAAAATCACTCGTCTCTGCTTGATGACGGGTTTGCTTGTCGGCGATTTTGAGATCACGGTATCAGATACTGTCTCGAAAGGGATTTCATCCATGTAATGGTCATTGTAACCGAAGAGGATACCTCTTTCCGGTGGACTTCCCTGTAAATACTCTTTGTCAACATAATTGAAAAGTATGCCTCCCATGCTGATGTCAATAACTTTACCGAAGTTGTGGTGAAGCACATACATGTCTTTCTTTGGCATAAACCGGGGGAATTTTCGACGGTTCATTGTGTTGAAATTTGTAGTCATTTTCAGCCCCTCGTCCTAAAGTTTCATTATGTCTCTAAAATCGAGCATTCTCTGAATTATCAATAACAAAAAATATATGGGGTGGGAATGGGGCAAATTGTCGCATTTATTGCTGTAAATTAAGCGGTTGCATCCATTTTATGCCATTAAGAGCATGATTTTTCCGGGTGTTAAAGGAACGTTGTGAAAACATGCTGTTAGGAATTGTTTGCCGAGGCTTTCCGGCGCAAAAAGCTTGCATTTTAACAAATGTATTGTTTTTTATTTGTTTCTCATAAAGCAGCAATGTTGACAACGGAAAATGAAAATGGTAGGTGAAGTTGACGATTTATGAATAGAGATTCATTTATACTGACAGAGTTGTGCCGACAAATTATGTGCGTTTATCATTAATATAGAAATATAGCAAATATATAGAAATATAGAAAATTCGGATAAATATAATTTATGAAAATGGGGTTCATCGCTCAGATGCGGAAACAATCCGCTGTTTCTCTTTTCTATCTCCTGGGTGTTTTCAGTCTCACTGCTGCCAGTCCGGGGGTGGCAGAAGGAGTTACTCTTCTCACGCCGGAGAGTGCCTGCATCGTTTTTGCACGCACTCCCTCTTACCATTTTGTCGTCGAAGTTGATGGGAAAGAGGAACTCAAAGAGCTGCGGCTTCAGGCAAAGTCGGAAAACATCGTGCCGTTGGCCACCCGAAAGAAAAACGATATTTATTATGTACATTATCGTGTTCCTCTTATCCCCGGTGAGAATAAATTTCTCCTTTCACCCGGCTCAAAACAAATTGTTATTGATTATAAACCCCTCCGGACCCTGTTGAACGCCAATTTGAATGCTGCGGGTGTGTATCTTTATCACCGGACGGAAACGATGCATCAAGAATGCCGGCAATGCCATGAGGTCGAGTCCGTGCCGGATGATTTTTTCGTTAAACCAACACCGTATGGTCAGAATTCTCCTCTTTGCTATACCTGTCATAAAGCCATTTTTGAGGAAACAAAATGGCAGCACAGTCCTGCGGCAAATTTGCTCTGTGAGACTTGCCATCAGCAGGAGAAGGATGTGGGGCGGATTTCCGTGTCCATAGGAAAAGATGCTTCCCTGTGTTACCATTGCCATCTTGTCAAGGGCAAGGCTTGGGGTGACATGGCCCATATCCATCAGCCGGTTGGCTTCGGCGTCTGTTCAATCTGCCATAATCCCCATGGCGATGCTTACCGGTTTCAGCTGTGGGCGGATGGCAGGGCCGAATTATGCGTCAGTTGCCACGTTGACAAGGAAGATCTGCTGAAAAAGGACACGAAAGGCGTTAACGTCCACGGCATCATCAGGGGGGGAGGCTGTGTAGCTTGCCATGATCCCCATGCCTCTGAAAATAACTATATGCTTTATAAACCGGTCAACGAACTCTGTACCGGTTGCCATAATGATCTGGCAGGTGTGACAAAAGGCCATCCGGTCGGCGGTCATCCACTGCAGGGCCCCAAAAATCCCTTGGATCCGAAAAAGGAATTTAATTGTGCAAGCTGTCACAATCCCCATGGGTCAAAATTTCAGTATTTGCTGGTCGGGGACCTTTTGGGCGGGCTGGTCTGCAGTAAATGCCACCATTAAGGCTTTACGGGCAAGACGAGTTCTGCAGTACACTTCAGCTTACAGGTGGTATTTTCTGTAAAGCTGGATTTTTGAAAAATGGTTCTATTTCATGTCGGTGCTAAGTGGATTATGCAGAGATTAAAAGGAAAAATTTCTCGATCATTCATTTTTGACGCAAGTGCGGTCAGGCGAATCGCTTTACTTCTTGTGTGCCTTTGTATGCCGTCCTTTGCGGCCACTCTTTGGGCGCAACAGGAAGAAAATACCCCGTGGCCCGTACCCGTTAAGACGGTGGCAATTATCAATGAAGACGACGAGGGTCTCCCGCTTAAGTTCCCCTCGGCTGTCTTTTTTGATAAGACCATGAATGAGATTTATGTGGTGAACGGCGGCAAAGGACGCATTAATCTCTATGGCACTGATTATTTCCCCAGGATTTCCCTGGGCTCGGGTCGAGGGGTCGACTCGCCGAACGGTATTTTTGTTGCCGGCGACGGGCGTCTTTTTATCTGCCAGGGCCGCACGGCAAAAAATCCTCCCCGTCTCACCATTCTCAATGCGGCTTTTTTCCCGTTGAAGGAAATTCTGGTCCAGCAGTTCCCGGAGGCGGAATCGTTTGTCCCCAATCGTGTTTATGTGGGGCGTAATGAAAAGATTTATATCACCGGTATTGATTTCCGAGGCCTTATGGTGCTTGACGGCGAGGGTAACTTTTTACACTGGCTCAAACCTAAGGATAAGATATGGGCGGAGCAGCCGCAGGATTATTCGAAGCTGCCGCCGGAAATCACCGGAAGCGGACAGCTTGACGAGGAAATGCAACCTCCAGCCAATGAAAGTGCAGAAGCTGCTGAAGAAGAGCTGCATGAGACGGAGATGGCCAATCTTCCTGATTTTCTCAGGCCAAAGGGCAAAGAGGTGATTGAAGAAGAGGAGTCAAAAAAGTTCGGGCCGGTGCAGGTTACCGACGTGGTATGTGGGTCTGAAGGCTATATTTATGTCCTCAGCGAGGAAACAAGCAAGGTCTATGTTTATAATGCCTCGGAGGAGTTTCTTTTTGCTTTCGGCAAAAAAGGCGGGTCGTCCGGAAAAATGAGCAGACCCAGGGCCCTTGCTGTTGATGAAAAGAGAAAATGTGTCTACGTGGTCGATTATATGCGGCACACGATTCTTATCTATAATTTCGCCGGCCGTTTTCTTTTCGAGATCGGCGGCAAGGGCAGTTCCCCACGTTGGTTCAATTTCCCGACCGCCTTGGCCTTGGACGGAGAAGGCAACCTGATAGTGGCCGATCTTTTTAATCAGAGAGTGCAGGTTCTGGATGTAAAGTTTCAGGCTGGTGTTGCTCTATTTGGTTCAAGCGATCCATCTGGTAAGACTAATAGAGATAAACTGGATAGACCGCCTCAAGAAGATTAAAAGCTGTTATTTGTCCGGCGGATACTTGTAAAGCTTCCGTTGCAGGGTTCTGCGATGGATTCCAAGCCTTTTGGCGGTTTCCGAGATGTTGCCGCCGCAGTCAGCCAGAACCCTGTTAATATGTTCCCATTCCGTTCGGGCAAGGGATGGTGCCATGAAGTCGTCCGGTTGATTGTCGATTTCGACTTCCGGGCTTCTGTTGAAGGCATTGAGGATATCCCCGACATCCGCTGGTTTGGGCAGGTAAAAGATTGCCCCGAGTTTTACGGCATCGGCAGCTGTTGCAATACTGCCGTAACCCGTCAAGACAACCATTTTCAGTTCCGGATCAATGAGCAGCGCATCCCTGATCAATTCGAGACCGGATTTGCCCGGCATCTTCATGTCAACAACAGCAAGTTTCGGCTTGTCTTCTCTAATAATCCTGATCGCCTCATCGTAATTTGCCGCTGAATAAACCGTGAAACCACGGCTCTCAAAAGCTCGCTGCAATCTGTTTCTGAAAAGGTCTTCGTCATCGACTATCAGAATTGTGTCCATGTTTACATCTCTCCATTGTTTTACGATGAGATTACTGATAAGGACTGTGTAATGAGCCTCTTGCAAAATGAACATCTACTCCGATCGGCTAAAAATAACCTGTGCGGCCATCCTGGTGAAATCGTCCTCAACCTAGCACTGCTACGCTTCCGGGCTATTTCACAACTCATCCTTGCACAGAATATTTTTCTCTCGATCTCGCTACGACGTTCATTTTGCAAGAGGCTCTAATATTAAGAATCTGCGGAGTTGTCCGCCTGAATTCGGTTCAGGGCAAAGGTTAACGATGCTGTGGTTCCTGCTGCGGGTGCTGAAGAGAGATAGAGATCCCCCCCAAATCTGTTAGCCATAATTCTTGCAAGATAGAGTCCAAGTCCCATTCCCTTTCCCGGTTCCTTGCTTGTATAAAAAGGTTCCATCGCTCTTTTTAACGCATTTGCATCCATCCCCGCGCCATGATCTTGCACCTCAAAATAAAGGAATTGGGAGTCCTTCCAGCAGGTCAGTTCAATAGGCGCACCAGGTTCCGATGCGTCCATGGCGTTTTTCATAAGCTCTTTGATGGTCCGCGTGAGGGTGCGGACAGGCATTACAACCTGCAAATCACCAACTTTGTTATGAAAGTTGACCTGTTGCAGGTTTTCAAAATTAAAAAGCGCCATAACTTCATAAACTAGCTCCTTAATGCTGAATTTGTCAACTGCTTCTCCAAGAAGTTTACCGCTGTCGGCGGACATCTGGAAGAGGATTTCCTTGCATCTGGCCACCTGGTCGCGAATCAGTCGGGTATCGTCGATCAAGTTTTTGTCACCGCCATGCTTTTTGAAATGATAGAGCATTTCTCCTGAGGCGATGGCAATCGTCGACAGGGGAGTGGAGAATTCATGCGCCGCGCCAGCGGCGAAGGTGGCAAGTGATGCCAGTCTTTCGTTGCGCGTTCTTTCTTCATCAAGTTCTTTTAATACCTCGTCCTGTTCCTCCATGTTCTTTTTAATCTGGACAACGGGATAAACGATCAACAAGGCAACAAGAAAAAATATGAAAAACATGAAATAGCTGTGAGAGCTGAGATACTCATCCAATTGCTTGTTGAAAACGGCTAAAATTTCGGGGTTTTCCAGACAATGACGAGATGCGGTCAGAATTGATTGATCAATCGGCAAGGGGTCTGACAAATAAAAAAAGATGGCATAGCAGGTTAAAGTGAAGGCGGTGAGAGCATAGGAGCAGCTTCGCTCAAGCAGCAGTGCCCCGAGGACAATATAAATGATATAGAGAATGCTCAGAGGGTTATAGATGGAAACAACCTGGAAAAAGAGGATAGTCATCAGCATGATGTCAAAAAACATCACCAGGGCAGGAATCCAGCATGGAATAATTTTTTTCGGGGCAGGAAGATTATAAAGGAAAATGTTACTGATCAGGCCAAGCCCGATCACCAGAAAGGCAAGCCACAGTGAAATGTGCAAGTGAAAGATTCTGATTCCTGCCAAGACCATGAAAGATTGACAGGCCAAAATGGCCCATCTGAGGCGCAAAAGCCAGAGAAAGGTTATGTCGTGACCGGTGCTGTTCAATGTCCGACCGTTGATGATCTTTTGATCACATGATTTCACTTGGCATCCCCTGCTCGTGATGGAAAGGTAAAACATCCCGGAATAATTAACTTTATCAGTATGTGCGACATTTTACCACATTTAGTCTCAGCATTAGGTGTGATAAATACAATTTTATGTGCAGATGTCAATTGATTAATGGCAAATTCCAACACCGCGATTGAGGAGAATACATGGAGCTGAAAGCCGATTTGACCCTGGATGCAAAAGGATTGAGTTGCCCAATGCCTCTGCTTAAAACAAAGCAATTTATCAATAAAATAAAAACAGGGGAGGTTCTTGAGGTGTTGGGGACTGATCCGGGATCGAAAAATGATCTTCCAGGCTGGTGTACAAGGGCTGGACATGAGTTTCTCGGGGCAAAAGATGAAAGCGGTTTTTTCAGATTTTTTATCCGCCGTGGAAAATAAAAGAATTTTAATGAATATAACGCCGAGGATGTCCGTTGATCCAAATTGAGACGGACTCCCGCCAATGTCAACATCTGAGGTCTTTGAAACTCAACGAAATGCTCTGAAGCAACAATGGAAAACAGTTTCAGCTGTTATTTCGGAAGTTGATATAACTTTTCTTGTCCTGCGAGTTGTCTCTTTCTTTGCCGGGATTGGCTGGCTGTTTCTGGTGCCCTATACAGCCAGTGAAAAAGCCATTCTGCTCAAAACACTCATTGGTTTTTCCCTTTACAGCATAGTCTGTTACCTCGTTATTTTTTTCAGACCTTTTTGGCTGAAGAAAGTGTATATTGCATCGTTTTTCTGTGATATCATTTTTCTCGCAAACCTGGTTTACTCTGAACGAAGTTTTGAAAACAGCTTTTTCCTTGGTTTTTATCTTCTGGTCTGCCTCCATACTATTTATTTCGGTCTGTGGTTCGGTCTGCTTGCCGCCTCCCTCTCGGCCTTCTTTTACCTGCTCAGTATCACATCTCTTTTAGATTATATAAACTGGACAGATCTTGTCGTGCGTATCGCATTTCTCTACTTCATCACGGTGCCGCTGGGGCTCCTGTCGGAAAAGGCGAAGCGTGACAAAAAAAAGGTGGATCATCTCAATGGGGAGCTGGCGCATTCACTGGAAAACATCAAATTGATGCGGCAGAAATTAATTGATGCGGAAAAGCTTTCCGACCTTGGCAGGTTAACAGCTGATGTAGTCAATGAGATAAGAAATTCCCTGATGACAGTTGATGGGGTGGCGGAAAAGCTGCAAAAAAATGCGGCATCAGAAGGTCAGGATCAAGGATGTGCTGCGATAATAATCACTGAAGTTGCCAGGATCGAGAGGATTTTAGTGGATACGCTTGTCTATAGCAAGGTGGCGGAAGCAGAACTGAAGCGTGAAGAGATCAATAAGCCGGTACTGACCGCCTCCACCCGGTATCGCGCGTTGTGCCAGGAGCAGAATATTGCTATTGAGGGACATTGCGAGTCTGGTCTGCCAAAAGCAAAGATTGATTGCGGCCAGGTCCAGCAGGCGCTGGATGTTCTTGTCTGTAACGCTATTGAAGCCATGCCGCAAGGTGGAGTTTTGTCAATGTCCACCGGGTATGAGACAATTCATAGCACATCATATTTGACGATTTCAGTCAGTGACACTGGCACAGGTGTTGCCCCTGATGCTGTCCAATTCATTTTTGAGCCATTTTTTACTACCAAAAAAGGCGGACTTGGTACGGGCCTTGGTCTAAGTATCGTCAAAAGAATCATGGAAGAACATTGCGGTTTTGTCACTGTGAAAAACGAGGTGGGCGGGGGCGCGGAATTTTTGCTTTATTTCCCCTTTCAAAGCGAAGAGCAGGACGGGATGACTCAATGCTGGCAATATCTGGGATGCGGCATTGAAACGGAGCCTTCTCGTCACTGCTCGGCGTATCCTCATTTCGGGCGAATCTGCTGGGCAACTTCAGGTTCGCCGGGTCAGAGCAGGATAGCGGCCATGTGTGCAACGAAAATTGCAACATGTCGAGAGTGTTCTTTTTACAAGACGGTTAACAGCTGTCTCCCTTCCCATAATGAAGAGTTGTAATAAAATTTAATAGCATGAGACAAGCTTGTTACACTTTTTTTAACATGCGACAATTTGCCACATGTTTTTTCGGTGCAATATGTGTTAATTTTAAATCGTGAAGCTATAAAAAAAGTTTTCTAACGGTAAAATGATGGGGAAGATCTTTTGGGGATTCCGAGTGAGTGAAGTGGTTGCTCAATTAATCCGAAGAAAAAACGACAAGGCGGGAAAAAGTTTTGGATATGCATTTAGGAGGGACCGGCATTTTGACGGATGGAAGACTCGCAAAAAGGGCTTCTGCACAGGAGTTTGGTGATGATGCTTTAATGAAGATTGAGATTCGTGATCTGGCGATGGATAGCATGGAAGTGAAACTTCTCGATATCAGTGAAACCGGTATGGGGATAAGGGCGGGTGGAGAGCTTGTTTTGGGCCAGATAGTTAATATCGTAAACAGTGCTCATGAAAAGATGCCCAAAAAAGCCGTAGTAATGTGGTCCTGTAAGGGAACAGATGGTTACAGGGCTGGCTTGAAATTTATCCGCGCCAGTTGATGAGTCATTAAATTTCCGGTGATGACCGGCCGAAATCTGTTGAGAGTCGAGTCAAATTGAAGAGCGCTGTTGCCGTTGTAAAAAAGAGCTGGTAAAAGTAAAAAATGATGAGTGGCAGGAGTTAAAATTGGGACCCTTGCTGATCTCAGCAGACTTTGAAAAAGTCTTAAAATGGTTGAGCTAATTATTTAAGATAAATGAATTTATTGATTTTTTTTACAGTGGCCGACGGTGTATGGCGAGCTCTGTTTAATTGTTAGACGGAGAGGATTCTTCGAGAATCCTGCGACAATTTGCCATATTCCATTTTTTGTAAAAAAAAACTAGCTTATCAAGCCGTACCAAAAAGTCAACTTTACGAGAGGGAGGGACTCAGATGATTAAAAAAATTAAAGTATTTTCGCTAGGTTTAGGCCTGATGGGGGTTGCCCTGATGGCTCCGGACTTCGTTCTGGGAAAGGCGCAAGGTCCCTGTGTGGACTGCCATACAATGCATAACAGCCAGGATGGGGCTGATCTTTTTGATTCTCCTGGTGGCGCATTGACCAATGGCGGTTGTATCGGCTGTCATACCGGGACGAATGCAGCCGCCGGCAATATCCCCTATGTTCTCTCTTCAGGGGCGCCTACCTATGGCACTAATACCCTTGCCGGTGGTAACTTTTACTGGGTGTTAACCGATGACACCACAGGCCATAACGTTATCGGCATCAATGGCGTTGCCGATACCACCGATGGAACTCTGGGTTTTGATCCCCCTGGTTTTAATGCGGATTTTGATGCCAACACCCAGGTGAATGGGGGAAATGCGGCATGGACCACCCAGTTGACCTGCGCTGGAACGAACGGGTGTCACGGTGAACATACAAAGGTCGGCTATGTGACTGTTGATGATTTTACCGCAATATCCGGATCTCATCACGCTGATGATTCAGCTATTGACGGCACAACAACGGCAAAGAGTTTCCGTTTTCTTTACGGCATTATCGGCAAAGAGGATACCGATTGGGAATTTGAAACCGCTGCGGATAATCATAATCAATATTATGGCTACCATCGGACAAACGATACACCACCTGCTGCAGGCAGTGATGCAGCAAAAAGTATTAACTACCTTTGTGCCGAGTGTCATGGGAATTTTCATTCAGGTGCCGGAGATCTTGGCGCTGATACTGGTGACGAAGCTGCTTCCGCCTGGATCAGGCATCCAAGCGATTATGACATGAATGTTCTTGATGCCGGCAGCGAATATATGGCCTACGGCGCTACTGGTGTATACCAGCCCCTGGTGCCTGTTGCCACGGATAAGTCAACCGCTGGAGTTGTAACTGCGACCATAAGCAACGTGTTTACCAGTAACGGGGATGCAATAGTGAACTGTATTTCCTGCCATCGGGCCCATGGTTCCCCATATGCAGATCTTCTGCGCTGGGATTATGGTGACTGCGATGCCGGTGCTGATAATGCCGCATGTGGTTGCTTTCAATGTCATACCACCAAAGATGCCGGTTGATGAACAGGTTGTATAAGTGTTTTTTATGTTAAATTAACAACAGAAAAGAATATCTCATGAGATAAATTCCGGCCAGGAAACGATACCCCTTCCCTCCTAATCGTTTCCAGGCCGGAATTTTTTTTGTCTCATTGACTACTGTGTCTATTTTTAACAAATTAATGAAGTAGGTGTTTGATTTATTTTGTATTTTCTTCAATAAACAGTTGCATATTCTTTATGTTTCATGTCTTTTTGTATTTGTTTGCTGGGAAGGGATAGGGGCTTAATTAAAATGATATACATTAATTGTTAATTACATGTGGAATGTAGCTGGTGATGAGAGGAGGGAGAATATATAACGGCATTGTCCTGGTCCTGATGCTGATGGTTTTTCTCTGTGGCAATCATGCTCAGGGTAAGCCCTTGTCATTTACCGGCACCGGCACCTATCAGCATACTGAAGATGAAGGAGGTGAGTCGCAAGTCAGTCAGAGCACCACCATCGAATTTGACCAGCCACTTACCCCAGTCATGAGTCTGGATGAATCTGTCCGTTATACTACGACATTCAAGGAGGGGCGTGAAACAGAGGCAATCACCCCTTCTCTTGACTACCAGATTAATAATGATATTTTTTATTTTGATCTCTCCGGCACGTGGAACAAGTTGAGAAATTCCGAAAGATCCGATCTGACCAGCAGTAGTTGGCAGAGCAGGTGGATCAGTAACTGGCAGAAGGAACTCTGGCCGGCCATCCAACTTAATTATGGTGAAAGCAGCACCGAAGATGATGAAAGCCCAAGCAATCTCAACACCGAGAGTACCTTCAGCGGTTTCAACATTGACTGGGATTTATTGCTGGCAAAGGTCTATTATAATATCGACCTGAATGAGACTGATAATTTTGTCGCCAACAGTAACGACAAGTCAACCAATCATCTCGCCCGTCTGACAACTGACAAAACTTTCTGGCAGGATCGTTTAAATGTTTCCTTTCTGGGTCAATACGCCAAGAATACCCAGGATTTTGAAACGAGAATTGAACCCGGCGGCACTGCCCTGGTTCCCATTCGCATAACTGAAAGTCGGGGGGGATGGGACAATCTTGATGTCGATAATGAACCGGACTGGAATGATCTGGATCCCGGTTTCCCCACGGTCATCCACCATCAACGTTATAATCTCGCCTTTTTTCAACTGTCTCCTCAACCGGTCAATGCGATCTATATTTACACGGATACTGACCTGTGGGAAACGGAAGCAGCCAATCTCAACCGCTTCCAGTTCTCTGTCTATTCCAGTAGCGATGGAACCAGCTGGACTCCTCAGGGATCACCGATTTCCCTGACATACGACAGTATCCAGCAGCGCTTTGAGGTGGAAATTATTCAATTAACAGCGAGATATATCATGCTGGTGGAAGACAGAATTCCCACTGATGATGATTTCAACATTACCCGTGTTGAGGCCTATACCAGGGTTTCCGGCGAAGCCGGGCAGAAGATTACCAGCAACACCGAGTCTTACAACTACATGGGGGATACCTCCCTCCGTTTGCGTATAACCCCTGAACTCCACTGGACCTATAACCTGGTGCTGGAAGACGGTGAAACAGCAGTAGGGGATGATATTGATCGGACCTACAATGCATCAAGTCTCATATGGTCCCCCACCCTTTTATTTTCCCCCACACTGACCGCAACCGCCAGTGAGTCAATTGATGAGATAGGGGATGAGGATGAAGAAAAAACACGTTTTTACTCGATCAGTTTGTCATCGCTGTTGCTTCCCACCGTTGATATGAATTGCGGCGTCACCCGCAGCGATAATTATGAAGCGGATGTGAAAACGGACACCAGCTATAATTACAACATGTTTTTGACCGCATTGATTTTTCCGGATTTGACTTCCAATCTTGATCTGACTTATATCACCGATCGTGATGAAGAGACGGAATCAACAACACAGGATTTTAATTCCACCTTGAAGTTTACCGCCCGCCTGAATCCCGAAATGACCCTTGATCTGACAGAAAGATATTACACCTCAAACGCTGAGGGCTCAACCTGGACCGCGGCCAGTTTAATCGGCATGAGCTGGAGGCCCTCTGATATCCTGTCATTGCAGGCGGGCGCTGGGAACGAGTGGGATGATGAAGAATCCTCTGAACTCACTTATTATCTCAGTGTGTCGGTTGCTCCTACCTACAAAACGCAGTTGAATTTGAGTTTTGATCACAGGGATGATGAAGATGATTATAGTGCGAGTTATAACTGGACCATTAATAAGATTTTTTCAATGCATGCCTATTGTACTTATATTGATGAAGATGAAACTGAATTTGCTTACGGAGGGCAGTTTGTCATTCGTTATTGATGTTTGAATGTTAAATGATAAACGTTTAAATTAAATTTTCCAAGGGTTCTGTTCATGAAAAGAATAATATGTTCCATACTGACGTTGATGTGTTTTTCCCTATTGGCTGGATGTTCAGGAAAAACGACAATTTCTTTTATGAGAGAAGATGTGACACTTGACTTTGTCAACAGAATCAGTGTGCTTCCTCTGGAAAATAATACTGATCAGAAATATGCAGCAGAGCTTGCCAGGGATGTGATCAACACCCAGATCCTGGCCATGAATATTTTTGACGTGGTGGATAAAGGGATTGTTGATAGTGTCCTGCATGAAGAGGCTATAGAACCCGGATCTCCTGTGAGCCAGATTATGCTCAGCAGACTTGGACAGCGCCTTAATGTTCAGTCGATAATGGTAGGTTCGGTAGACATTGCGGGCGATAAACGGATTGGTTCCGTTATTGTTCCAGAAATGAGCTTAACCTTACGACTTATCGAGATAAAATCAGGTGTAATATTATGGCAGGGTAGCGGTCATTATGCCGGTGATTCTATTGTGGGACGTCTTTTCGGCATAACCCCCGATGATGCTTATAAGGTTACGGCAAGACTCGCCAAAAGACTTCTCTCTACCATTCCGGAGAGGCAGAATATCCCTGTGCCTCTGCCTGCTGAAACGGAAGCTGATAAACCCGTGGTGGTCAAACCGGTATCTGTCACCACTGATGTTGTTGCTCCTGCTGCGCCGGTGGTGGAAGGTGAAGGGGTTGTCGATGAGCAGCCCGTACCCGCCGAGCCTGTGGTTGAAGGTGAAGGGGTTGTCGATGAGCCCGTACCCGCCGAGCCTGTGGTTGAAGGTGAAGGGGTTGTCGATGAGCCCGTACCCGCCGAGCCTGTGGTTGAAGGTGAACCGGCTGTCGATGAGCAGCCCGTACCCGCCGAGCCTGTGGTTGAAGGTGAAGGGGTTGTCGATGAGCCCGTGCCCGTCGAGCCTGTGGTGGAAGGTGAAGGGGTTGTCGATGAGCCCGTGCCCGTCGAGCCTGTGGTGGAAGGTGAACCGGCTGTCGATGAGTCCGTACCCGCAGAGCCTGTGATGGAAGATGAACCGGCAGCTGTTGTACCGTTAGCTGTTGAGCCTTAAAAAAAATGGGATCACGATGGGTGCCGTGACAATGCCAGGGCGCCGGTGTCCCGCATCCTGTTGGTAAATTTATAGCGAGTTGCTGAAAAATACTCGTTTATTGCAATTATTATGAAAAAGTTCCTCATTATAACTCTTCTGATAACGATCACTCTGGTTGCCTCATATGCTCAGGCTGTCACTGTGGCTGTTTTTCCAGTAGAAGACCTGACTGAGGGGCGCAATGGAGTCAATTTTACTCTCACCGATTTTTTACAGCAGAGCTTGCAGGAAAGAGGGCTTGAAGTCGTTCCTACGGATACGGTCATCTCATTTATGTCCAGGAATCGAATCCGCTGGCTTGGTTTCCTTGGAACAAGCCACATTTATCAAGTTCGAGATGATATCGGCGCAGACTTTATTCTTTTCGGTACAGTCAGCCAGCGACAGGAATTGCCGCTTGCAGCTTTCGGCATGGTTCTTAGCCTGGTACGCACCAGCGACGCACGTACCGTTTGGACTGAGGTCGGTGGGGTGAGCAAGGCAGACATCTCAAATTTTCTTGCCATTGCTGAGCCGGAAAGTATTGATGATTTAGTCCCGGTTCTTGCGGAGCAACTTCTGAGCAACTGGCCTGCTGTTCTGGAAGTTACAGGCCAAAATCCTTGCTTTGTTGTTGAGACGTCGCGGCTTTCTTCCCAGCATGTCAAGCCGGGAGATGAGGTGAGTTGCTCAGTCAAAATTCGTCCCCCGGCAGGAGGCGAGACGATCTCACAAGTGCTGTTGATGGTGGGGGATGACAATTATCTTGATATGGTGGAGGTATCCCCCAACTCCTATTCTGTTCTCTGGGCTGCTCCCGACCGGCAGGGCATTCTGCCCGTCAGTCTTGTTTTAAGATGTCATTCGGGTAGAACTCTGGTTTACTTTATCGGTACTTATCAGATTGATACGAGCTCGCCGAAATTGACTCTGAAAGTTGCTGGGAAAAAGGTAAACAATTTCATAGCATTTAATGACAGACTGCCCATTACTCCTGTCTGGCAGGAGCCTGAACCGCTTTCCCGCTGGTCCTTATTTATTCAGAACATTTCCGGCCAGGTCATGGCAGGAGCGGAGAATAAAGGTGCTCTGCCAAAACGTTTCGTCTGGAAAGGACAACGCCCGGATGGGCATAAGGCTGAAGACGGCATCTATGAAATAGTTTTGAAGGTATGGGACAGGGCTGATAATCCCACCGTATCAACGAAAAAGGTGTTTTTAAAGAGTAACCCACCCATTCCGCTGTTAAACGCGGCAGTTGGTAATGACAGTCTTATCGTAACCCTGGATTCTGAAGATGAAATTCCCGTTGATTTCTGGAGTGCCGAAATTTTGTATTCGGACGGTGAAGTCTTACTGCAGACTCAGGGAACTGATCTTCCTGTAGACATCCTCATCCCCTTTCCCTCACCATCAGATTCAAGGACGCTCGAAGGCTGGATCTGTATGAAAGACGTATTAGGCAATAAGGTTCAGAAAAAATTCAATAACCTTATGCAGTTAATTGCCGTCGAGGATGATAAACTTGAACCACCGAAGCAGCAGGAGTGGTTTCCTGAATTTTAACGGGCAGATCATTTATGATGAATTTTGCGCAAGCCAGATATTTTTTCTCGTTTTTACTCATTACTCTTCTTTTAGGGGCCAGTTCCTGTACTTCATCGCGGCCCTCCCTGGAAAAAAAAAATGTTTATGAGAATGAGAGTATCTGTTCAGTAGCACTTCTTCCCTTTGTCAACGATAGTCGTTTTGGCCAGGGAGACTTTATTTCCCAACGAGTCTTTGCTGCAGAGCTGAATCGCATTGCCGGTATTGAGGTCGCCTCTGAGGGGGACGTCCAAAATATTTATCGGGAACTGCGGATATTTCCTAATCAACATCCCAGTATTGAACAGATCCGGGTCATTGGCAGTCGCCTTGATGTTCAGCTCGTGATCAGCGGCAGAATAACGGAAATGGAAGAAAAAATGGGGGATAACTATGTAAATCCTGTTCTGGCCTTGACGTTACAGGTCTATGACGCCAAAAGCGGCAAAACGATGTGGACTACCTATCACAGGCGTGAGGGTAGAGAGTATCGCAAAGTTATGCATTTTGGACTTGTTAATACCGTGACTCAACTCAGTCGGATCATGTCGGATGAGATAATTGCAGAATGGTTCGACGAAGGAATGAAGCAATGCGGAAAATAGGATTTTTTTGGGGGATCATTTTTTTCTGGATGTTGGCCGCTTCCGGTAATGTTTTTGGGTGGCCGTGGGGAGCAGAGAAACTTGTAACGATAAATGGCAGCGATTTTACGACGGATGATTTTAAAAACTGGTGGATAAACTGGAAAGAAAAGGACACCCATTTCCCTGAGTCGCCTGACCCTTTTGTTGACTGGCATTTGCTGGTTGATGAAGCTGAAAAGATGGAGCTTTATAATGAGCCGGAGTATCGCCATAAAATAGATGTGTTCCTGAAAGCGCGAACGTTGCTTCTTTACAAAGGGGACAAGATCGGTGCCCGGATTAAAATTACAGATAAGGAAATGGAAGACCGTTATGAGGAAAAATATCTGCCCCGGTTGAAATTGCAGATACTTTACTTTAATGACGAGGAGGCGGCGAAAAAATCTTACGCCCAAATCAAAGAAGGAAATCTCGATATTACGGAGTTTGCGGCTGATGCGCGAGCAACTGACAGGAATTCCCTGTATTATGAGGAAAAATGGTCACGGAGCAAGCAGCTTCAGCAGGAGTGGCGTCCTGCCGTGGAGGGGCTGGCAACAGGAGCAATATCTGCGCCTTTTCAATGGAGTAAAGGTTTTGTTATCATTCGTCTCAAGGAGCAGAAGGGATTTGATGCCGAGGATTTTGAGTTGCTGAAGCCGATGATCACCAATGAGATCAGGGAAATAAAGGAGCAGGAACTTACGGTCGAGCTTATCGAGCAGTTGAAGAAAAAATATCAGGTCAAAGTAGACCAGCAGGTTTACGCTGCCTTGAATCTGGATTCTTCCAATGAAGATCTTCTTGATCAAACTCTCATTTCCATGGACAATGGAGTTTATACGGTGAGAGTGTTTCTGGATCTCGTCAACAAGGAACTGCAGTTTCGTAAACAGTATGGTTTTGATATTGAAGAGGGAGATAAACTGAAAAAAAAGCTGCTTGATGGGGTGCTTGCCCAGACTCTTACATCAAGAGGAGCTCTTGATGAACATTATGAAGCAAAAGAGCCTTTAAAGCCTCTCTTCCAGTTTTATACTCAGCACCGTCTGATCAAGGAACTTGAAAAACGCCTTTTCAGACCGCAGGTTCAGGTGAGTGAGCAGGATATCGAAAAGTATTATCAGGAAAATCTGGATCGTTTCTCTCAACCTGAAATGGTTTCCCTGGCCGTCGTGGAGGATGAGGAAAACCTGATTAACAAGATGCATGAGGAAATGAAAAGAGGAGCTGATCTCTTTGCCGTGGCATCCCGCTATTATTCCGGAGATCTGCCGGTACAGAACATGCAGTTCAAATATCTCGATCCGATTGTGCAGAAGGTTGTTGATAATCTGGTGATTGGCGAAGTGAGTAAACCCTTTGTTGTAAAAGGTCACCATACAATTATAAAATTAATAAAACGGACTCCAGCCACCCCTATGCCCTTTGACCATGTACACGATAAAGTTGCCGGCCTGGTTGATAAGGAAAAATTTTCCAAGATACGCAATGAGTATATTGCCGCTCTGAAGGATAGATCGGTAATTGAAGTAAACGGCCGCGCCTGGGAGAAAACAAAAAAGGAGCTCGGTGATATTCATGTCGGGAAATAAAATTAAGTTATTTTTTGGACTTGCGTTCATCCTTAGTTTCGTTGTTTCCTGCGTCAGCAGTCAGCCGGTTCGCCAACCCCGCAAAAGCTGTGTGGAATGTCACGCCGATATGGCTGCCGCTTTTAAACAGGGCGTTGTGCACAAACCTGTACAGGAAGATAATTGCGAGGCCTGTCATCTTCATCACGGAATGATCGGCGGGACGTATCTCCGCCAGAATCCCCCAGAACAGTGTTTTGTCTGCCATCAGCCGAAAGCAGATGAAATCAAGAAAAAATCTGTGCATAAGCCTGTTGCCGAAGGCCTCTGTCTGTCCTGCCATGAGGCACATAACAGCACTTATAACGGCCTGCTTAAATCAGGCAGCCCGGAGATCTGCTTTACCTGTCATGACAGGAAGCTGTTTTCCAGGGCGAATGTGCATGCGCCGGTGAAAGAGGGATGTGCCACCTGTCATGTCAGCCATGGATCGGACGTGAATTCACTCCTCAAACAGGACGCAGACAGCCTCTGTCTTTCCTGTCATAAAAATGATCAGGCAGCTTTCCAAAAAAGTCACCGGGATTATCCGGTGCAAGGAAAGTGTGTTCTCTGTCACAGCCCCCACAGCTCCGATGGACTTCATTTGTTAAAGGCCGTTGTGCATAAGCCGGTAGTTGAGGGCAACTGTGCCGGCTGTCATCTGATTGGCGGTGAAGGGCAGCTGCAGATTAAAGGCGATGCCAATGCGGGATGTTTAGCCTGTCATCCACGCAGCAACGTGAAAATGATCAGCCAGCATAAGCCTTATACTGAAGGGCTTTGTCTGAAGTGCCATGCATCTCATGCCAGCGAAAACAGCCATATGCTCGCCATGGTTCCCGAAAAGGTGTGTGTAACTTGTCACACCAGCCAAGACCAGAGCAAGATCAAAAGCAGCCATGACCCATTCAGCAAAGGGCAGTGTCTTGCCTGTCATGTGGGACACGTTTCGCCGCGGGTGGCTTTGCTGGCGCGCGACTCTATGCAGATTTGTTATAAATGTCATGAGAAAAAACTGTACAGTGAGGGCAGCGTTTCCCATTCCCCAGCCGCTGAGAGCAAATGTCTGGGTTGTCACAAACCTCATGAGTCTGTTGAGAAACAATTACTTGTCAAGAATGAGAAGGACACCTGTCTTTCCTGCCATGAAAAGAGTGCGAAAGAGATGGGCAGCTTCAGCCTCCATACTCCTTTTGCCAATGGTGACTGCAGCCGTTGTCATAATCCCCACCAGGGGGAAAGAAAGAATCTGTTAAAGGAGAGTGAGGTGGATGGCAGGCTTTGCTTCTCCTGTCATAAGATTCTGGAAAAACAAAATGCGAATATCATAGCTCATTCGCCTTTTGCTAAAAAAGAGTGCGCAAAATGTCACTCTCCGCATGCCGGAGATTATATTTACAACTTGCAAGAAAATCCAGGCAAGCTGTGTCTTGCCTGCCATGGCGGCATGGAAAAAGTGATCAATGATACTCCGGTGGTGCATGGACCAGTGAAAGATCTTAATTGCTCTGCCTGTCATCTGGCGCATGGCTCCGTATACCAGAAAAATCTTGCCAAGAAACAGCCGGCCCTTTGTCTCAGCTGCCATCAGCAGATTTCCAGGTATTGGCAGGAAGGTGTCGCCCATGATCCGGCGACAAAGGATTGTACGGTCTGTCATGAACCTCATGCCTCTGAAAATAAGGGCATTGTGCTTGAAAAAGGTGGTCTACTCTGCGCCCGATGTCATAATCTCACCGAAACCCGATTTACTGCCGTACATCAAGGAATTCGTCCGGGTAACGACTCCTGTCTGAAGTGTCATGATCCGCACGGCGGTCCGGCAAAGGGATTATTATTTCCGGTAAGTCATAAGCCGTTTGTTGAAGGCAAATGCAGCCCGTGTCATCCTGGGGAGGGCAGAAAGTAATGTTACATTATTATCGACTAGTTGTCATTTCCTGGCTTGTCATCGTTTTTCCCATAGCAGCGGCAGCAGATCCTGTCTGTTTTAATTGTCACAAAAAGGAGGCGTTCAGCGGCAAGGTTGTCCATCAGCCGCTTGCTCAGGGTAAATGCGGCGCTTGTCATAATCCCCATGTGGCCCATTTTAAGGGGTTACTTGATAAGGATGGCTCTGCCCTCTGTTTTTCCTGTCATGAGAAGGAGCAGAAAGCCTTCCTGCAGGGTATGGTCCATCAGCCAGTGCGCAGCGGACAATGCCTCACCTGTCATGAACCGCATGCAAGCTCCAGAAATGGGCTTCTCAAGGAGCAGTTAAGCGCAACCTGCTTCGGCTGCCATGATAAATTGTTGCCGAAATATCAATATACCCATAACCCTTATGGTCAGGGACAATGTTACTCCTGTCACCGACCGCATCAATCGGTTTATGGGCAATTGCTCAAGGACGAACCTGATAAAATCTGTCTGTCCTGTCATAAGTTCCAGGACCTGCAGAAAGGCCATGTGAATTATCCCGGCAATCTGCGAAATTGTCTGTCATGTCACAATCCGCATGGCAGCGGCAGGAAAGGCATTGTGCGTGACGTCCTGCATGCACCTTATGCCCAAGGTTGTAAAGATTGTCATGATAAGGGAGAAATACGGGGCAGCACACAGAACTGTCTTCGGTGTCATGAAGCGGTTGCAACCGGAATGCTTGCCCGTCACAGTCATTTAACGGGCAAGGGAGAAAATAAATGTGTGGCATGTCATTCACCACATGCCGGTAATGAAAAGAATTTATTAAAAGGCACCCAGTTACAGGTTTGCCGCAGCTGTCATACCGATACCATTGCCCGGTATGAAGACAAACTTTACCGGCATCCGAAAGCGAAAGCGGGCTTGTGCATCAGTTGTCATGAGGTACATGGTTCAAACAGGATTGCCATGCTGAGAGGAGATGGCAATGCCATCTGTACCGGCTGTCATGAGACCCAGGGCAAATTCACTCACCCGGTGGGGGAAAAGGTCCTGGATGTCAGAACCGGTCAGATGGTGACCTGCATCAGCTGTCATCTGCCCATGGGATCTGATTTTAAATATGAATTGATATACAGTGGATCGAAAGATTTGTGTATTCAGTGTCATAAGAGATACTAACGGGAATATCGATTCAGCGCTTTCGATTACAGAATGCCGATTTGTGAAGGAGTCTCTATGAAGTACGTGAAAAATATGATGAGTCTGTCAGGATTACTGGCAATCTCAATTTTTATCGTCGCGACAACTTCTCAGGCTGCCGGACCCTGGTCCTGGAGGGTAACGCTTGACGGTGAGGGATCCGGCCAAGCCCTTATTATGCCTACTGCCCTGCATATAGATGCTGAGCGGCAACGTTATTATGTGGTCGACAGCGGCGGAAACAGGCTGCTTTCTTTCACCCGTGAGGGCAATTTTCTTCATGCCTTTACCGCGGATGGCAAGCTGCAGATTCCCTATGATATGGTTCGAGATAACAACGAGGTCATATGGGTAGTGGAGAAAGGGCGCAACAGTCTCACAAGTATTGATGTCAGGGCAAAAGAAATTTTAACCCATATCATAAAAGATGGTGAGCGGGTACTTGTGCCGGATCGCATCGACTATAAGGATGGTACTTTTTATGTCCTGGATAAGGAAACCGGACAGATTGCCTTGCTGGGTAGTGACCTTGCTGTGAAGAGGTGGCTGTCATGTTCAGAGTGTACCTCTGGTATTGTTGATTTTAAATTAACAAATGATGGTATCTGGGCCATTGATCAACTGGATAAAAAAGTGATTCAATTTGACGGTGATGGCAAATTGACAAAGAATTTCGATGTTGGCCAGCAGGTGGAGTTCCCTGTCTCTCTGGCAATCGATCCTGCAGGCAATGTATACATTCTTGATCGTCATCTGGCGAACATTGCTGTTTTTGACACACAAGGAGGCTTTAAATATACCTTTCTTGCCAAGGGCTGGTCGCGAGGTGAGCTTTATTTCCCGATCGAAATACTATTTGATCCGTGGGGCGGTCTTTGTGTTGTAGAAGAGGGTAATGGTCGGGTAGAAGTATTTGGCCGTTAAAAAGGGGTGACCATGAAGACAACAAAAGGTGTCAAGGTACTGGTTACGCTGCCTTTGATCCTGTTTCCTCTTGTGTGCGATGCCAAGGTTACGGGGCAATGCGGCAATTGTCATACCATGCATAACAGCCAGGGAGGCACTGCTGTTGTGCAGAATCTGGTAGATGGTTCTATGGATTTATCATTTACACCCAATGATGCCCTGCTCAATACCAACTGTATTGGCTGTCATCAGGGAAACAATAGTGTTGGAGGTCTTGTCACGCCATATGTCCTGCAAACCAGCCCTCCGGAATACGGCAGCACAGGCACGGAGGGCACCGCTACTACTCTGGCCGGTGGAAATTTCTACTGGGTGAGCAGCGGACTGGAGGCAACCGGCCATAATGTGGACGGCATCGCAGTCTCTGATACCCGATTCGGCAATGTACCTCCCGGGGGGGTTGATTTAGGCACTCAACTCACCTGCGCCGGAACCAGTGGTTGTCATGGCGACCGGATGGTAAGCGGTGAAATCAAGGCCATGATGAGGTCTCATCATGCCAATGATATGACCAGTTGGAAGGATGGTACGACCCTGTCTAAGAGTTATCGGTTTTTATACTCCGTGCAGGGATGGGAAGATCTGCAATATGAGTATCGTCCGGCAAGCGATCATCATAACAAATATTACGGAATTGACAGAACCCTGGAGACCCAAAATGATGACGGCACCATCAGCAGCCTCTGTGCCAAGTGCCATGGTAACTTTCATCAGGGCGCCGGCAAGATTTCTTCCGGCACCTTCGGTACCAGTGGTGTCTGGCTGAGGCACCCTACTGATTTTGATATGAACAGGGCATCTTCAACGGATGAATATGCGGCATATAACGGTGGAACTGGTTCCAATAATGTTTATAGCGTCATCTCGCCTGTTGCCACAGCCAGTAAAACAGAGACAATAAACAGCACCGTATATACCGCTGCTGATGATGCTATTGTCATGTGCCTTTCATGTCACCGGGCCCATGGCACGCCGTATCAGGCTATTCTGCGGTGGAATTATAAATCGTGGCCTGGCGGCGGATATAATGGTTGTGCTGTTTGTCATACCACCAAAGATTGACGGGTTGTTTCACGATTAATAAAAAAAAGCAGGTTTTCTATGATGAAAGCGCGTTTGGCTGCATTGAATATTCCCTCGCATTTGCTTGTTCTGCTCTTTGGGTTTTTTTTTCTTGCCGGTTGTCAGCAGGGGGGGGCAGTTGGTGGCAATTCCTTATCCCGCGCAATCCTCCAGGAAAGCAGCGGTGATGCGCGGCTTTCTGTCTTCTTGCGTTTGCAAGATCCTGAAGGCCCGAATTTGTGGATGAAAATCAGTAATCTTGAAATCGGCTCATATAATACCTGGTTCCCTCTCAGGACAATGCGGGAGGAACTCCAGCACCAGGATGTTCGTGCCAACGGCCAGATTCTTGCCGGGCGGGGCGGGGTTCCGGCAGGCCAGTATCAGAGCATCAGATTCACCCTGGAAAAGGCTGCCCTTGATCGTGAGGGGGGAAAAATTTTTCTGTCAGTAGACAACCCGGTTGTTGAAATCAATCTTCCCACAGAACTCCATCTTGCCAAAGAAGACAGTACCTCGCTTTTCCTGACATGGGATGCTGCAGCTTCCATGCAGGGAACCGCCATCATCAGTCCGAAAATGACCGTTTCCCTGCAGAGCATTCCTCTAGTGACGGATCTGGCCTATGTATCCTGCCCGGAACTTGATACCCTTTACATCGTCAGAACAGATGTGAATATGGTGTGCGGCTCCATAGGTATCAGTGGTAAGCCGACCACTCTTATTGCAGACATGGCAACGAATCGTCTCTACGTTCTTGCGTCGAAGGCCTCAGCCGTGAAGATTTTTGAACTCACCTCAAACCGGCTGATCGATCAAATCAGGATACCCCTTTCGGTAAAATCAACCTATATGACGGTCAGTGCCGACGGTAAGTGGGCTTTTCTTCTTGATGAGATGGGCAACAATCTGGTTCGACTCGACCTGCAAACCGGGACTCTTGACGGGCAGATTCGCGTTGGCTCGCGCCCCAAATATATGCTCTATCTCGAGGAGCAGAATTTGCTTGCGATTTCCTGTGCATATGCCCAGAAGATCTATTTCCTGGATGCAACTTCCTTGACGATCGTCAATACGGTTGATACAGGCGGAACACCTGATGGCCTGTTGGTCCGGGATAACTATCTCTATGTGGCAGAAAGTTCCAGTAACTCGGTTTCTGTTTTTGAGCTTCCCGGGGGCAGGAACAAGTCGCGTTTTAATGTGGGCATCAAACCGAGGCGGCTTGTTTTCGGCAACAGCCATATTTATATTTCGAATTACGGGGCAGGTAATGTTTCATTGCTGAGACCCGGTCAACTCAATGTCTCCCGGAGTATCAAAGTGGGTGGGATGCCATTTGAAATGGACGTTGCGCTCTCCCGTCAGTGGCTTTATGTGGGCGATGAGCAGAAAGGGGGAGTTTCCGTCATTGACCTTTCGTCAAACAAGGTTGCAGGGTGGATCGAACTGGGTGCCGCGCCGGATACTTTTGTGGTGGTCAATTAACCGGAAGTTCTACCGTCACGGTTGTGTGGTCATTTAGCTGGCTATCCAGATAAATTTCGCCTTGATGCTGCGCAACAAGTTCGCGGCTGACTGTAAGCCCCAAACCAATTCCTTCTGATGCCGGTTTCGTTGAAAATGAAGGCTCAAAAACCTTTTTTAAGTTCTCAGCTGATATTCCGATGCCGAAATCGGTGAAGATCAGGCGGATTATCTTTTTCCCGTTTTTTTCAATTTCACTGGTGCTGACTCTGAGTATCTTGTTTCCGTCCTTTTGCGTATAACGTTCGTTGAGTGCTCGACGGGCATTGTTAAGTATGTTGAGAAAGACCTGTTGCATCTGTCGTCCATTGGTTCTGTACGGCAAGGTGGTGTTGAAGTTTGTTTCAAGGGCGGTTCCGTCGATTTTAAAGTAGTGGCTCATGAGATTGAGTGAATTCTGTAAAATGTCTTCAATCGGGGCAAGTTCTTTTGATTCTGCATCATCTTGCCCATAGGCGAGCAGGTTTTTGGCAAGACCGGCTATTTTTTCTCCCTCTACAATAATCTTCTTGAAAAGCTTATCTCGTTCAATTTCAAAGTCGGGATCGCAGGCAGCATCGGCCAGCACCTGGGCATAATTAATAATCCCGTTGCTGAGATTGCTGACCTCATGGGCAACGCCTGTCGACAGTTCACCAAGTACGGCCAGGTGTGAAACACGCACCATTTCCGCCTTTTTATTTTTTTCAGCAGCAAGGCACTGTTCCAGTTCCTCAATTTTTGCCTGCTCTTCGGACATATCAAGCCCCAGGCAGTATATAAGGTATGATTCTGTGCTGCCCGTTGGATATTTAATGAAGCTGCAACGGACGTAAAAAGAGGGCGTTTGGTTTTTTGTCGCCAGTGACAGGTGAAAAATTTGGCCTGTGGTGAGGTCCTCAAGAAATTGCGCCTCGGAAATTTTGGTGTCAGCAATATTGCGCGGTGTACAGAAAAAGTCATGCCATTGTCTGCCAGCTAATTCTTCCGGACTGAAGCCGCATTTTTCGGCAATATTGCCGCTGATATCAATGATTTTGCCGGAGGGTGAAATTACAGCAAAAAAACCTTTCTGCGCAGTGACAAGCTCTAAAAAGGTTTGCCGTGAGTTTTGCAGTTGCATCTGCAATTCACTGCGTTGCCCCAGCAAATCGGCAATGGTGCCGGTCAGATTGGTCAATTCCTTGGATGGACTATTCAGCTCAATGCTGCTGTTCTGACCAGAAGCTGCATCACTGCTTTTGCTGATCAGCTGCAGCAAGGGAACAATCAGCTGACGATGAAAAAGGGTCAGCACTGTCACCAGTAAAAATACGACGAAAGTGGCAGTGCCGATAATAATATTCTGAAAGCCGATTAACTTCTTTTTGGCGTTATTTACCAATAACCTGTCAAAGAGGATGAGCCTTTCACCCAGAGTACGCATCTCACTGTTCAAGTTTCGAATGTTTTCAATCCCTCCTGAGCCGGATTCAATTTTTTTCAGCAGCAGGATGATGCCGGGCAGATCAATGCTGTTTAAAAAGGTCAGTTTATATTCATCTCCGATGTTTTTTTCGTTAAGAATGGCAGTCAGGTTGGTGTTGAGTTTTTCCATTTCAGAGGAGATGCCGGAAAAAAGTTTCGCTTGCTGATCTTCAAGAAGGGCCTCAGAGGCATGTTCGCGGATAATGGAAAATTGAAAAATAAGACTTTCCGTGCGGGCGATAATGGCTTCATGTTCCTGATAGAGTTGATACTGACGAACTCCCTGGCTGAGCAGGATTAACAAGGCGACGAAAACTGCCAGGTAAATAGTGTAGATCGTTGATTTGAGAGGAAGAATCATTGGCAGCCTTGAGATGACAGGGGAGACATGTGCCTCCCCTGTCTTTGATATTAAATGTTCAGGTGATGAGACTTTATTTGGAATCCCCCTGCCACGTATAAAGAATAGGCAGACGATACAGTACCGCCCGGTAAACCACAATATAGGTGGCATACACGGTAAGGGCGATGATAACCTCACGCCAGTGAGGAATTTCCTGATAAAGATGCCAGTTGAAGGTTATCAGGGCGGTATTTAACCTGTTTAACGCGATGCCGAATACCGCGACAAAGGCGGCGAAGCGGGCGAGTCCGGCCCTGTTCGTCCGGATGGCCATGGTAAAGAAAACAAGCGGCAGAATGGACCCTGCCGTTATTTCAAAGAGATACAGCTGGCCCCAGCCGGAAAGGAGATATCCCCACTCATTATCATGGGCAAGGGCAACCAGTTTGATGACAAGGTAGGTGATGAGGGCCAGTGAACAACCCTTGGCGATGCCCAGAGTAATCTTGTCGAGATTTTTGGTGAAATTGGCATCGCATCGCCACTGCAGGAACCATTTACTGAGGGTGCTGACCACAATCAGCATGGAAAGACCGCCGAATATGGAGGAACAGAAAAAATGAAACCACTGGAAGGCCGCCGAAAACCAGAGGGGATGGACCTTGCCGGGCGCATAGGTAAAGAGGGCTCCCAAAGCGCCCTGGTGCAGGGTGGAGAGGATGATTCCCGCAATGGTGAGACCCAGTACGATACTTTTGATGAATTTTTTGGGTTTCACCCATCCCATTAACTCGCTGGTTGCCGGCACCAGCTCGGCAATCTGCACCGAGAGATAGGTGGCAACATGCCAGGCTACCAGAAAGAGAACCGCTGCAGGTCCAAGGGAAACAAACATTGGGTAAACAAGACGCCATGGCTGCCCGAGGTCAACCTGGAGAAATACGACAGCAAAGAAGTAACCGAGCAGGCCGTTTAACAGGCCGAGACGTTCAATCGGCTTGAAATCCTTTCTGCCGAAAAGTTCTACCGTGGTTCCCATCATAAACCCGGAAGCGGATAAGGGAACCATGACAAACAGACCCCAGCCGAGAAAGAGCCCCCAGGGATAATCATAGGAGCTGTGGGTAGCCCAGCCGAGGCCGAAAATGAAACGGCCGACAAGTATCGGAATGCCGACTGCATAGATAATGGCAAGTATCCAGTTAAAAGGATTGCGAAAAAGTTGCTTGGTGTATTCCTGTGGAGTTAATCCGAGAAGCAGTTTATCTTTCCATGACCAAGGGTTGTTGGTGTTTGGTTTTATCAGGGTATCGATGGGCTGGAAGCCTTCAGCTAGTAATTTATTCATTTTTTTTCCTCCTGTTATGCCTTGGTCGACTCTTCTTTATTTGCCTGCTTCCTGGTTGACAGGAGATGAAAGCCGGTGAACAACGCTGGCCAGATGCAGAGAACCATGGGGACGATGGCAAGAAAATCCTTGACGTAACTGATAATTGGATCCTTGCCCAGATGTGTGTCAAAACCGATCTCTTCAAATGGCACATCAGAGAGATACATCCACGATGTACCGCCTACTTCATGTTCTCCATAAAGGTGATCGACGTATTTCCCCGGGTTTCCCTCAATTTTTTCATGGGCAAGGGTAATAAGGTCTTTCCTTTTGCCGAAGGTCATTACGCCTTGCGGACAGGATTCAACACATGCCGGAGGACGTCCGAATTTAAGGCGGGTGTCATAGCACATGATGCATTTCTTTACAACCGGGTTGATGGCGCTGGAATAACTGTATGCCGGAATATAAAACGGACAGGCAATCATGCATGTGCGGCAACCGACACATACCTTTGGGTTATAGATGACCGCCCCCTCCGGGGTTTTGGTGTAGGCGTTTACAAAACAGGAGGTAAGGCAGGCGGGTTCATTACAGTGATTACATTGAATTTTTCTAAAAAGCGGGTGTTCGCGTCCTTCAACATTGTAGCGGTTTACCACAGTATAGGCCTTTTCTGTAGTACGGCGGGGCAATCCGCCGTGGCGGTGCTCATCAAACACGCTGTAGTCATCAAAAGGCTTATCCGGTTCAGGCAGCCCCTGTTCCTTGTTGCAGGCTGCTTCACATGTGCGGCAGCCAACACATTTGGTCATGTCCACCAACACTCCCATGCTATCAGGATATCCGCCAAAATCTCCCCCGGCAGCTGAAGCATTTTTGGCTTTACCGGCGGCAGCGGCGGCAGCGATACCTCCTGCCAGGCTACCCTTGATAAAATTTCTCCTGTTCAATTTCTTCATATTTTCACCTATGCATTAGTCAATGGTCAGTTGCGGTTTATTTTTTAATGATGTCCGGTTTCCTTGCCTGGTTTTGGTGCGTATTGTCCAGTATTGAAAAATTTCTCACCTTTTTCGGTCATGGCGTGACAATCCTGGCAACCAACTGGCCCTCCAGTTTCCTGGTGACAACCCATGCAGTTCTGGTGAAAAGCGGCTTTAAGCCCTGGTTTTACTTTGTGATGAAGAAGTGAATTCTCTTCGCTGATGGAAAGATTGGCTGAAGAAAATGGTTCGATGACGTGGCAACTGCTGCATGCAGGTGAGTCCGCTTCGGGGCTGTCTTTGTGACACGGAATACATGTTTGATTTTCAGGTGGAGTACCTGCTGTGTGATGATGGCATAGAGAACAATTGTCTTCAACTGCCTCAATATGCATGTCATGATCAAAGCTGACCCCCTCATATAGGCTGGCAAGGCTGCTTAGCTCAAAGACCTCTCCATTACCACTGACTGGCAGTACTAAAGGTGCTGCCATAGCGATTAATGCAGCCAGGCCAATTTGTTTTCCTGTTTTCAAACCCATTTTCTTTCTCCTTTTGAGAATAAATGAAAAAGTCAGGCTCCTAAAAAACTCGACCCTCTGAATTTAAATGTGGCTTACGCCTGCGAAACTGTTTGGAATAAGCCTTAAGCATAAACAGTGCCAAGGTGTTGTGAGGCTGTTGTTCGGAAAAATTAGAATGCGTGCAGAATACAGGAGAAAAATAAAAAAAATGAATAACGGCTCAATTTGGCGGTGGGGATGCTACACAAAAGTGTGGCAGAAAGTGTTGCATGCCACACTTTTGTAGCTACACAAGTGTGGCGCTATGTTGGACGTGTGCGCTGTTGCCTGTTTCGCAACAATTCTTCGTTTACCCTGCTGAGTTCTTTGCATTTTAATATAATATTGACCTCTTCCGCATCAATGGTTTCCGACACCAGAAGTGTTTCAGCAAGTTTGTGGAGATAGGCTATTTTCCCCTCAAGAATAATCATGGTTTCCTGGTAGCAATCTTCTATGATTTTATTGATTTCCATATCAATAGCCTGGGCGGTTTCATCACTGTAGGAACGTTTGGTAACCCCTGTTTGAAGAAAACTCTGGTCAGCTACGACATAGGCGCGAGGGCCGAGCAGATCACTCATGCCCCATTCGCAAATCATCCTGGTGGCGATTTCTGTGGCGGACTGAAGATCACTGCTCGCACCTGTGGTAAACTGGTTGAAGACAATCTCTTCCGCGGTCCTCCCGCCCAGCAGAGTCATTACCCTGGATCTAAGATACTCCCGCGAATAGGAGTGTCGGTCGTCCAATGGGATTTGCTGCGTCACGCCCATTGCCCTTCCTCTCGGGATAATGGTTATTTTATGGACCGGGTCGGCATCAGGCAGCAATTCTGCAACAATGGCATGTCCAGCCTCATGGTAGGCCGTCACCTTTCTTTCCTGTTCACTGATGACCATGCCTTTCCTTTCAGCTCCCATGAGTATTTTGTCTTTTGCCTCTTCAATATCGATTGTTTCGATAAAATTCTTGTTTTTACGGGCCGCCATCAACGCAGACTCATTCATGAGATTGGCAAGCTCTGCCCCGGTGAAACCCGGAGTGCTTTTGGCGACCTTCTTAAGGGCGACATCTTTGCCCATGATCAGTTTTTTGGCATGCACGTCCAGAATCTGTTCTCTTCCTTTTACATCCGGAGGTAAGATATTTACCTGCCGATCAAAACGACCAGGACGAAGAAGGGCCGGGTCAAGCACATCCGGACGATTGGTTGCTGCAACTATAATGACCGTTTCTCCTGATTTGAAGCCATCCATCTCAACCAGCAAGGCATTCAGGGTCTGCTCTCTTTCGTCTTGTCCTCCTTGTGCTCCTGCTGCTCCCCGGCTTCTTCCGACTGCATCAATTTCATCAATGAAAATGATGCAGGGAGCGTTTTTTTTTGCCTGTTCAAAAAGATTACGCACCCTTGATGCGCCAACGCCGACAAACATTTCGACAAAATCAGATCCGCTCATACTGTAGAATGGAACACCCGCTTCACCTGCAATTGCTTTGGCCAGCAGCGTCTTGCCTGTTCCAGGCGGACCCTGAAGAAGCACGCCTTTGGGAATGCGTCCCCCGAGTTTAGTGAATTTGCTTGAGTTTTTCAAAAATTCCACGGTTTCGACAAGCTCTTCCTTGGCTTCGGGAATACCTGCAACATCCGCAAAGGTGATATTAAGTTTTTTTTCTGGTGTTATCAGTGCGTTACTCTTGGTAAAACCACTGCCCTTTTGCTGTCGCATCAAGAAATACATCCAACCGCCGAGAACAATGATCAACAGGAATGGTGAAAAGAGCAAGGAGGATGTTCCCTTGGCGGGACGCGTGGTAATTGTAATGTTCTGATTTTCAAGTTTAGCCAGAATAGTCTGGATATCAGGCGCAAGGGTCTGATACTGGCGGTCAAATTTATCTGTTGCTTCAATTAAACCTCCTTCCATGGTCACCTTTGTGATCTCTTTATCATTCAACTGGGCCACAAAAGTGGAATAATCAACGTAGGGAAGTTTATTTTCCGCCTTCCAGAAATTTAAGGCGATAAGAACAGCCACTGCCACCAGAAGAAGAATCAGAAAGTTGCGAAAGCTGAAATTCATTAAATCCTCCACAGATAAACTAGGGCATAATTCACGGAATATTATCCCTTAATTTACCAGGCTGATCTCCCCACCTGTGCAGGGGAGAAATGCAAAAGCTATGTTCTTAAGTATTTAAGAAAAATTCCTTTAGAGTTAAGCGAACCGCGCTGATTCTGTGACCGCAACTCAAAAGGAGCAAGGACTGACCAAAACATTTCCTTGACTGTGAGTCTTGCGGCTCAACCACTGCAGTCAGCAGTGGTTGACTGGATGTTTTAAGAACTTAGTTCAAGCTGTGATAGATCAATGTCAAACTGCCTTATTTTTCTGTACAGGGTGCTGCGGTCAATACCGAGGATGCGGGCGGCCTGGGCTTTGTTGCCGTAAGTGATGCGCAATGTATTTAAAATACGTTCTCCTTCATTGTCTGACCACTCTGCGTCTTTGGTCTGTAAATGGGATAAGGCTACATGTTCAGGAAGTTCCGCGCTCTCCTGGTTCTGGAGCTCAAGGGGCAGATTGGACAGGGTGATGGTTGCCCCGGAACAGAGAACGCAGGCGCGTTCGATAATATGTTCCAGTTCTCTGATATTGCCCGGCCATTTGTGTTTTACAAGCTGGCCCAGCGCCTGGTCTGAGATACCATTAATAGGCTTGTCGAGTCTTTTACTGAAACGGTCGATGAATTTTTTGACCAGAAGAGGAATGTCGTCATAACGTTCACGCAATGGGGGAAGGATGATATCGACAACTTTAAGTCTGTAATAAAGATCCTCCCGGAATCTCCCTGCGATGACCTGGGACTTCAGGTCCGCGTTGGTTGCCGCAATGACCCTCACATCAACTTTCATGGGCTGGTCTTCGCCAACGGGATAAAAGGTGCGTTCCTGCAGAAAACGGAGCAGGCGCAACTGCATCATCGACGAAATATCCCCGATTTCATCAAGGAAAAGAGTGCCGCCGTCCGCCGATAGAATACGTCCTTTGCGGTCTCGGTCCGCCCCGGTAAAGGACCCTTTCTTGTGGCCGAACAGTTCGCTTTCCAGCAGGTTTTCCGGTATTGCCGTACAATCGACCTTGATAAGCGGCATGTCTTTTCTGTGGCTTTCGGCGTGCAGGGCTTCCGCGACAAGTTCCTTGCCTGTGCCGCTTTCTCCTGTGATCAACACAGTGGTGTCGACCTTGCCCACATTTTCTATGAGAGTATAGACAGTCTGCATGGCCCTGCTGCTGCCGATCAATCTGTGCAGGCCGATTCGCTTCTCCCGTTGCTCAAGAGCCTCAAGGCGGCTCACGTCACGGGCAACCAATACAACTCCAAGGAAATGGCCGTCCGAAGTGAGCAGAGGTGCCGCGCTGACCCTGAAAATGGTGACATCATGCCCTTCGAATTCAAATTCCATCCGGTGTTCAGGGACTTCAAGTTCATTTTTAAGCACAGTCTGGGTGTCAAAACCGAAAATTTCAGCAAAAAAAGGCAGTTCATCAATCCGGCCCTTCGGCTCGGTGCCCGGGTTGAGTTTTTCCAGCCACTTGCGGGCCTCTTTGTTCATATCAATGATCATCATTTCCGCATCAACGGTGACAACGAGGTCTTTGATGCTGCGGAACACGGTCTCCAGATACTGCTGATATCTCTCTTTTTCCAGAATAAGCTGCTCATTTTCCTTATGCAGGGCATACTGCTGGAGGGCCATGCGCGCTGTCCGCAGAAGGTTGTCTTTTTTCACGGGCTTGGCAAGGTAGTCAAAGGCACCTAAGCGAACCGCCTCGGCCGCTGAATTGATGTTCGGGTAGCCTGTTACCATAACTACCGGACATTTCCTGCCAATTTCTTTGACGCGGCGCAGAAGATCAATGCCTGAAGAACCCTCCATGACAATATCGCTGATGATAAGATCGAACTGCTGTTTTTCAAGCAGGTCCAAGGCCTCATCATAGGAAGTGGCGACAAATACCGGCCCGTAACCCTCTCTGCTGAGAAACATTTTAAAGGTGAGACGAAGACTTTCTTCATCATCAACAATCAAAATGGCGCTGTTTTTTTTCGTCACTTCATCCATACCGATTCTGTCAATGCTGTCCATCATTCTGGCCACCTGTGTAAGCGGGCAGATCTACCGAAATGTTGGTATAGTGCCCAGATTCGCTTTCGATATGTAAAAATCCGTTGAATTTTTTTACCAGACCCTGGCTGATACTGAGCCCAAGACCCGTCCCCTCTCCTGATTTCTTGGTGGAGAAAAAGGTATTGCAGACAAAGTCGATAATACCCGGTGGAATGCCAATGCCGTAATCTTTGATCGATGTCCGGACATAGGTCTTTCCAGCCTCAAAAGTGCTGATTTGCAGATCGAGCCGTTTGTTTTTGTCCTTTCCTTTGAATTTTTCGTTTAATGCATACCGCGCATTGCTGAGCAGGTTAATGAAGACCTGTTCAAGCTGTTGGGGATGCACCCAAACATTGGGAACATCTGGTTGAGTGTGAACAGCAATAATTATGCCGTCTTTAATTAGCTGATGGCGGACCAGGGCGAGAGAGTTTTCCAAAACATCGGGAACGCTGGTTTCCATAAATGCCTGGCTGTCATCATCGCCCTGGCGGGCAAAGGAAAGAAGTTTGCTGACGATATCGGCAATTCTTTCACCCTCACTGATAACACGCTTGAGGATTGGTGATATTGTCTCCTTGCTGCCGATGTCGTCCAGGAGAATCTGGGCATAATTTATGATGCCATTGATCGGATTGTTGATTTCGTGGGCAACTCCGGCCGCCAGTTCGCCGATGGAGGCAAGCTGGCTGGTCCGGATTTTTTTTGCCGCATAGGCCTTTTCTTCCGTTATATCGTTGAGCAGAATGAGACACTTGGTTTTGCCGTCAATGTCCTGAAAAGGGGAGTAGCTCTGGCTGAAGTAACGGCCATTGCTCATGAGTTCCTCCGCCCGTTGCACCTGGCCGGTTTTTATGGCTTGGGTCATCAGGCAGGGATCACAGGGATGGGAACGCTGTTTATAGACATTATAGCAGTGGCGGCCAATTGCGTCGCCAAGCAGGGAAAGGACTACATCATTCTGGAATTCAATTTTATAGTCAGTGTTGAGGATGTGCATTCCCTGTTTCATGGCCATCAGCATACAGTGGAATTTATCCCTTTCGCCCCGGAGAATTCTTTCTATCTCCTGACGACGGGTAATCTGCTCGGCAAGAATCTCGTTACTTTTCAACAACTCTTCCGTCCGCTCAAAAACACGCTGTTCCAGTTCCTCGTGGCCCTTTTCCAGCATGTCTGCGTATTTGTTTCTCTCCGTGACGTCCCGGAATGATTCAACAACTCCCAGAAGCTCACCATCTTTGTTATTGAGCGGCGAGGCCTGCACTTCGAAAAAACGTTTCAGGCCATTAGCTTTGACGTGTTCAATTTCTATGATGGCCGTTGAGTCGCTCTCGAGCACCATGATCAGCGGGCAGTCTCTGCCTGCTTGATTGCAGGGGATGTCCGAGTCAAAAATCAGTTTGTAGCAGAAGGGTTCGGTTGCGTGAATGCAGGCGTTGTCCCTGGCAAAGTTACAGGCTGCCCGGTTGGCAAACTTTACTCTGAAGTCAGTGCCGATGACTATGATGGGGTCCACAACTTCATCAATTATGGATGACAGAAACTGGTACTGTTTGTTCAGGGCGACCCAGAAGGCATTCTCATCTTGCTTGGGAATTGTCTTATCGTCACTGTTCACTGAAGGGCTTTGCATTTTTTTGTCCTCTTGTTGCTTGGCTTGTCAATCATTCTGTCTGGACCGGGAGTTCAATGATTACCCTGGTATATTTCCCAGCCTCGCTTTCCAGGGCAATCTGGCCCTGGAAACTCTGAATTATACCCTGGCTGATGCTTAATCCCAGTCCTGTTCCTTCCCCGGGTTTTTTGGTGGAGAAAAAGGGGTTGAAAACCATATTGATTATTTCCTTGTCAATGCCGGTTCCATGATCAGTAAACGTCATTCTCACCTGGCCTCCTTTCTCTGTCTGCACCAGGGAGGTTTTGATCTCAAGAAGTTTGCCGGGGTCCGCGCCTTTGTAACGGTCATTCAAGGCATGCCGGGCATTGCTGAGGAGGTTGACAAAGACCTGCTGGAGCTGATGCGGGTGAATCCGCAGTGGTGGAATACTCTCCGGGAAATAGATGTGGGTGATGATCCCATCTTTGAGAAATTGATGTTCAAAAAGGGAGAATGAATCTTCCAGCACATTTTTGATGTCAATTTTTCCAAAGGGCTCCTTTTCATCATCTCTCTGGCGGGCAAAGGCGAGCAGTTTGCTGACGATATCCGCTACCCGTTCCCCTTCACTGATCAGGCGTGCCAGCAGAACGGTCCGCGGGTCATTTGGCTCAGTGTCATCCATGATGATCTGGGCATAATTTATAATACCGTTGATCGGGTTATTAATTTCATGGGCAACGCCTGCGGCAAGCTCCCCGATTGAGGCCAGCTGGGCTGTGCGCAGGGTTTTCAGCCTGTTTGCCTTTTCAACGGTGATGTCCCTCAGCAGCACCAGGCATTTTGTCTGCCCGTCCGTGTCCTTGAACGGCGCGTAGCTCTGGCTGTAATGCCGGCCCTGGAAGATGATGTCTTCGGCATGCTCTATCTGGTTGTTTTTGATTACATTGTGCATGCGGCAGTTGGGGCAGGGCTCATCGCGATGTTTGTAAACCTTGTAGCATTTAGCGCCGATCTGGTCGCCGAAGATATTTTTCAGGACATCATTCTGGAACTCAATCTCATAGTTTGAGTTGAGAATATGCAGGCCTTGTTTGGTTGCCGCGATCATGCCCTGGATTTTGTCTCGCTCGGTGCGCAGCATGATATCCATCTGTTTGAGCTGGGTGATGTCTTCAAAGGATTCAATGCCGCCGATGACTTTGCCGTTGGGGTCCCGCAGAAAGTCGGAACTTTTCAAGATATAGAGTTTGCGGCCGTCTTTGGTGCGCAAGGTGCATTCATGTCTTATGATGGGTTTCTCTATTTCGTCAGAGAGCAGCATGCACGGCTGCGAACAGAAGATAAAGCATTTTCTGCCCTTGATTTCATCGTGGGAGTAGCCGGTGATCTCCTCGGTCTTTTTGTTCCATGATGTGACATAACGATCCGAATCAACAGTAAAAATAGCACAGGGTGACAGCTGGTAGAGCAGTTCGGCCTGTTCCTTGGCCCAGCGCAGCTTCTGTTCGGTTTCCTGACGTTGTTTAATTTCCTGGCGCAGGGCCTGGTTCAGGTCGATCAGTTCACTCATTCTTTCCTGGACCCGCATTTCAAGGAAATCATGGCCGTTTTCCAGCATTTTCTGCTCATATCGTTGCTGGGTCACATCCCGGATGGTTGAAACGATGCCAACCAGGGTCCCGTCAGGCCCACAGATGGGGGAGCCGAGAATCTCGTAAATAATTTCCTCACCGTTTGCCAGTGGAATCTTGTAATCAATGGTGGCATGCCTGCCATCCTGGATAACCTTCTGCAACAGGCAACTCTGGCCGTTCAGGTCACATTTCGTCTCAGAATTGAAAAGCAGCTTGTGGCAAGGAATATCTTCTTCCTTGTCGAAAAATGACTCGCCGGAGATTTGATAAGCGGCTTTATTGGCGTATTTGACCTTGTAATTCGTATCAATGACAATCAGCGGTTCTATCAACTCATCAATAAAGGATTCGAAAAAATGATATTTTCTGGGCCAGTCGTCATGATCGTGCCGTACGCCGGGTCTCTCCTGCTCCAGTTGCGCAATGCGGGATTTCAGCCTGGTTATTTCTTCAAGAAGCTCTTTTTTGGTCTTGTTGGCGTCAGGCATTGTGGCCAGCCTTTTTTGGGGTGCATTGTTGAAATTGGCGGAGAATCCGGAAACGGAATCTTTACCATAACAGCCATCTTCGATGAAGAGTCTATCATGGTAAATATTAGTTAAGCAAACTTCTTGCCAGAAAAAAGTGATTAGAATCTCTCCCCCCAAATTATGATATAATTTTTTTGGGGGAGGATCGCAAAGATGTTTGGGTAAATTATAGAGGTTCCGTTTTTAGGAAAGAAGTGATGTTAGAGCCTCTTGCAAAATGAACATCTACTCCGATCGGCTAAAAATAACCTGTGCGGCGTCTTCCTTGTGAAATCGTCCTGGGCGTAGCACTGCTACGCTTCCGGGCGATTTCACAACTCATCCTTGCACAGAATATTTTTCTCTCGATCTCGCTACGACGTTCATTTTGCAAGAGGCTCGTTAAGATGGGATTTACAGATCCGTACAGACACCGAAACTTGCCGGGTTGCCCTGGAAGGTAACATGCTTGATACGTAAATCAAGCCACCCCTCTTCCCCTGTTTTTTTGATGATCATTACTTCATATTGTTCCGGCGGCGATCCGACTTTCTGGGTCTCCATGATTTTAGAACGCAGATATCCCCGGTAATCGGGGTGAAAGATGTCCCACCAGTTCATGCTGAAAAGCTCTTCAGAAGTGTATCCCGTAATAAGTTCCATGACGGAGTTGACATAGATAAGTTTCGGCCCCTGGGTGATAAACAGGCCGGAACGGGTAAACTCGGCTATGGTGCGCAGGCGTACCTCTTTTTCCTTCTGGTCAAGCTGGTTTTTGTCAATGGCGTCCAGCATGGTATTGATCGAGGTGGACAGACTGGCGAATTCGTCAGAGCCTGATACCTGAACCCGGAAAGCCGGATGGGCCGACTTGCTGATCTTCAGCACATCATTGTTGAGTACGGCCAATCTATTGAGCACCAGCCTGTCCAGAATGATGAAGACGAGCAGAGAAAAGGTCAGGCTGGTGATAATTGTGGTCCAGAGGAGATAGTTCAGGGTTCGATGTCCCTGGATGTGAATGGTTCTTGGAACAGCCAGCCGAACAAGAAGAAGCGGTTGGCCGAAAATGTCCTTCATGATCCCGTAGCCGGCTATGGAATCGTTGTCCAGGGGGTTGATGATGAAATTGTCAGGGTTGGCCAGAATGGTGTCGAGAATCTCAAAAGAGTCGGTATGAGGCAGAGGGGTATTGATAATATGGGTGGAGAAATCCATCTTGGTTATGTCTTTCATCGCCTGGATTCGTTCCTCATTGAGGATGCGCATCATGATCAGCGTACCGCGGTGCGGCCCTTCTCCGTCACTTTTCAAGATAGGCCGGGCAGAAATGAGCAGGACCTCGTCGGAAATCATGATGAGTCCGGTGAAATGACTGTCATTAACGGGATGGTGGAAAAGCTGTTTTTTGTCGGCGAGTTGCGAAAGGAGGTTGGTGGGAACGGGAATCAGGGATTGTTGCTCGGGATCATAGAAGGTGCCGTGGACAAGCTTGCCTTCAGTGTCAAAGTAGAGCAGATAGTCAATTTTGGCACTTGAAAGGAATGTGTCTTCGACAATATTGGCTTCCTCATATTCTTTGTTGCGGCTGAAGATGAAATCGTAGGTGTCATCCCAGCTGGCCCAGTCATGGGCGATGGTATCAAGGGACTTTGTCTGATCCACGATGATGGCGCTGACCCGGGAAATGTTATCGTGGACAAAATTTTCTTCTATTGCGTCAAAATTATTGAGAATTACTGTTTTAAACAGAACATAAAAGATCGCGGTCAGACTGAGAGAAACCACGCCGATACTGACCAGAACTTTTTTACGAATACCCATTGCCAAGCCCCCTGGCGACAATAATCAAAGCTGATAACCCATTAAGATCAACTGGATAATTCTACTGTCCAGGTTGCCTTTGTCCAGCAAGTTAACGGACAAATGAGCTTTTCCTGCCCATGTGGGGCAGAATCCTGCTCAAGGATATTCCTTAATGTATTTCAGCGGCATTTATCCTTGCATTACCTCTTTGTTCATGAAAATCTCTAATTATTCCGATGTAATCCAGACAACGACCAAAAAGCCATAACCGCAGATGGATGCGCAACGATTCCAAAAAACAATCCGGGCAGAACAAAACCAGGAGCCTGCAATTGTCAGAAAATGAACCAGAAAGGGATATGAAGCCAGGAGGACGTCCGCCGCCTGATGGGGAAGGGGAATTCCGGTTATCTTTGATGCGGGGCTTTTCCCTGGAGCAAGAGAGTGCGGTTGCATTTGATTCTCTTTACTCTAGATTTTTGCTGTTTCCTGAGGGTTGCCGTTCATGTGGGCATATGGCTGCTCTTCAGGCAATTCATCCAGTTGTTTGGAAAATTCGCTTTCCAGTTTATAACGATCGATTTTCCGCCGCAGGGTGTCTTTGGAAATACCCAACTCGCGGCAGGTTGCCATCCGTTTCCAGTTGTTTCTTTCCAGGGCCATGTAAATGGCCTGTTTTTCAATTTCTTCAAGAGTTTGCAGGCCCTGTTTTGCTGAAGCATTCTCGCTGTCTGTGCCTGTTTTGATGGCTGGTACGGCAAATGGTTCAGGCAGGTGTTCCGGCTGAATGAACCCGCCTTCGCAGAGAATAAAAGCATATTCAATAATATTTTCAAGTTCCCTGATATTGCCCGGATAGTTGTAACGCATGAGGAGATTCAATGCCGCACTGGAAATTCCAACAATGTCTTTTCCCTGCTGGGCGCTGTACTGTTTGATGAAATGGTCGATCAATATGGGCACATCCTCCATGCGTTCCCGCAACGGCGGGAGGTGGATTTTGACCACGTTGAGACGATAAAAAAGATCTTCACGGAACAGACCTTTGTTGACAAGCTCCTGCAGGTCGCGGTTGGTTGCCGTGATGATGCGGACATCCGCCTTAATCGGGACATTGGAACCAAGGGGTTCGTATACTCTATTCTGCAGAACGCGCAGCAGTTTAACCTGCAGTGACTGGGGAATATCTCCTATCTCGTCAAGAAAGAGGGTGCCTTTTTCAGCGGCGGCAAAGCGGCCTTGCTTGTCCTGTTTGGCATCGGTAAAGGCACCGGCCTTGTAGCCGAACAGCTCTGATTCCAGCAGGGTTTCAGGCAGGGCGCCGCAGTTGACGGCGACAAAGGGTTTGTCGTTGCGCGTACTGGCATGGTAAATGGCCCTGGCTACCAGTTCCTTGCCTGTTCCGCTTTCTCCGAGAATCAGCACGGTGCTCGGACTGCGGGAAATCTCCGGAAGAATACTGAAAATTCGCTGCATTGCCACACTTTTACTGATGATCTCGTCAAAGGTGTAGCTTTTGCTCAGCTGTTTCTGCAGCATGGAAATGGCGGAAAGATCACGGAAGGTTTCGACACCGCCGATAATGTTGCCCTCATGGTCGGTGAGGGGGGAAGCGCAGATGCTGACGGGGATCCGACTGCCATCGATATGGCCAATGGTGATTGAGCGGTTCGGCACGGGTTTGCCGCTGTACAGACTCTGGGCGATGGCGCAGCTTTTGCCGCAGATGCTGGAATGGAAGACATCACCGCAGAATTTGCCGATGGCATCTTCTTTTTTCCAGCCGGTGATGGACTCGGCGGCAGCATTAAAAGATGTTATCTTCCAGTTGCGGTCGACGGTAAATACCCCGTCAGCGATACTGTCTAGAATCATTCTGGTGCACATGTAGCTCGAGGAAGCGTCCTGAAAGATAACAATAGCGCCGGAGGGATTTCCCTCCTTGCCGGGAATTGGAACAGCGGTCGCCAGCACGGCGGTCAGTTTGTTGGTGGTCGTATTTTCAATGACCAAGTTGAAATCGGTGACTATTTTCCCTGCGGAAATGGCGGGGCAGAGGGATGAGAAAAGTTCCGCAAATCGCTGGTCGTTACCAAATATTTCGTGGCAGTTGCAGCCAAGTACGCTGCCCGCTTTGAGACCGAAAAGATCCTCCGCCGCCTTGTTGAACGAGGTGAGTTCCCAGTTGGCATTCATCATGAAGATTGCGTCCGTCACCGAGGGTTTTTGGCTTTTCTTGGGTAATGTCGCCATGAGATGTTCCACAAGGGTAGTGTCGAGGGGATTCTGGAAATATTGAGGGCTTTGCCCTAAGTATAACTTGTAATACATTATCACGAATCGGAAAATGTGGCAAATTGACGCAATGGAATCAAAATGAGCCCAAATCAATAACCGGCCGCAAAATTATCCTTTGCCTATTCGGGTGAACATTATAATATGGAGTGGTATATTTCTTTGAGGAAGCGAGATTTTCCGCATGTAGCCTTTGAGGGGTAAAAATATGGATGAAATGAATCAGATTATACATACCATCTCGCTGAGTATGGGAGCTGCCTGGGCAAGCGGGATCAATCTGTATGCCACACTGCTTACCCTGGGACTGCTTGGCTCCACCGGCAACATGACGCTGCCCCCGGATTTACAGATCTTGACCAATCCACTGGTCATCGGGGCAGCCGGGCTCATGTTCGTGGTGGAGTTTGTGGCGGACAAGATGCCCGGAGTTGATACCGGCTGGGACTCCATCCATACCTTTATCCGCATTCCGGCAGGGGCCATGCTGGCTGCCGCAAGTCTGGGTGAAGTCAACAGCGCGATGACGGTGACGGCAGCCATCCTGGGCGGTACCCTGGCCGCCGGCAGTCATGCGACCAAGGCCGGTTCCCGGGTTCTCATTAATACCTCCCCCGAGCCATTCAGTAACTGGCTGGCCTCCCTGGCCGAGGATGTGGCGGTCATTGCAGGTGTCTGGGCGGCCCTGGCTCATCCCTATGTTTTTCTGGTTCTGCTGGTCATCCTCATCGGCCTGATGATCTGGTTGCTGCCGAAACTGTGGGCCAGTATCAAAAAGGTCTTTGCCGTGTTGGGCCGGCTCTTTACGGGCAATAAAGAGATACCGCCGTCGATCGACAACCAGCATTCCCCCTGAGGCTGATTCATCCCAGTGCGGCTGGGTGCTTCTTTCCGGACAAGCTCGTAAGCATCCCCTCATGTTCCCCTTCACAGGGGATTGCACTGTTTTACCTCTGCTCCTCTGAAAAAATCCGCATTATCACCCTGCCGGGATCATTGCGGTTTCATGAGCGGGGAACACCTGTTTCTTGCTGCCGGCCAACCCGGCGGGTATCTTTTATGAATTTTTTATGGTATAGTCCGCGGCTGTTTTCATCAAGGAAACGGGCTGATCTTTGTAACTTTTCAGAAATACCGGTAAAATTCATGTAAAATGGTACTGTTCAAAGGAGAATAACATGGCAGCGGCAAAAAAAGGCGACAGCGTTAAAATTCACTATACCGGCAAACTCAATAACGGCACGATTTTCGATTCGTCAGCCGGCCGCGATCCGTTGGGATTCACCATTGGCGGTGGCCAGGTGATTCCAGGATTTGAGGAGGCGGTGATCGGCATGAACCTTGGGGACAGCAAAAATGTGACGATCCCCGTGGATAAAGCATATGGACCGCGTAATGAGGAGCTGTTAATGCCTTTCCCGAAGGAACAGGTGCCGCCTGGTTTAAATCCCGAGGTGGGACAGAAACTGCAGTTGAGTGGCCCTAACGGCGAACCCGTATTGGTTTCGGTGGCAAGTATAACGGACGAGCACATCGTTCTTGATGCCAATCCCCCGCTGGCTGGAGAAGAGTTGATCTTTGATATCGAGCTGGTGGAGATCGCTTAGTCCGGCCCAGGAATCGATCGACCACACATTCGGATCGGTTGCCGGATATCTTCCGGCCGGGCGGTTTCGCAAAAAAAAAAAGAGGACGCCTGGCCGGAAGATGATCAGTGTCTCTGCTGATCACACTCCCGTGGGGAGGGGTTCCGGCAAATTCCTACCACTTTTCCCGATGCACACATTCCGCCCTGAAACGCGTGCGGGCCTCGGGCCTTTCGGCCGGCCAGCCCAGGGCGATGGCGCACATGGGAATAATGCCCTCCGGCAGACTGAACATCTTTTTTATCCCTTCCATCCGCTCCTCGCGGGGATGGACGCCGAGCCAGCAGGAGCCGAGATCTGAAGCGTTGGCGGCCAGCAGGATGTTTTCCACCGCAGCACTCAAGTCCTGCAGCATGTAAGATTCCTTTTTGTCATGGGCCCGGTTGATGTCGCCACAGACCACAAAGGCTGCGGTGGCTTGACGCAGCATCTTGCCGTGGGGCAGAATGTCCGCCAGTCTGTCCAGATTTTGCCGGCTGCGGAGCACGATGAAATGCCAGGGGTCCCTGGCTACTGCCGAAGGAGCAGCCATGCCTGCCTCCAGCAGATCCGCCAGTATCTCCTCCGGCACTTCTCTGTCCTCATATTTGCGGATACTGCGCCTGGTGAAGATAAAATCCAGTTTGGGGTTCATGCTCATTCTCCTTTTTGCTCCCTGTGATTAATTGTTCTGAGAACAACCGTTGCAGGTCCTGATTGCGGGGCTCTTGCGAGCAAGGCATTACGAGGATGACTTGAGAGCATATATCGCCTTTGCCGCCAACAGAAACCAAGGGGTGCCGTGCATGAAAAAATCGAACCAGTCGATGGGCCGGACCAGTTGGCCTTTTACCAGCATCTGCAGTTTTTCCCAGATGTGGGGGGGATGAAAGGGAGCAAGGCCGAGGGTCAGGCAGGCGATGATCAGCAGCCCCCATGGTATGGATGCGAGAAATTTTTCCATCTGACTTTTTTTGCTTATTCTGAAGTGTTGCTTGAGGTATATAAGGAAACTATGGACTTCCACTATGCTAAAAAAAACGGGAAAAGTCGAAATATTTTGACCAGGGGCGAGAAATTTGCCATTTCTCTCATTACGGTGCCTGAACCGGCTTGGCTCATTTCCCGGCCCGCTGATTGAGGGTTTTGCAAAATATGGATGTCCTGCTCCTCCTTGCTGTTGTAACATTCATCGGCACAGCCCTCTTCGGGATCAAGGGGTTTCGCGGCGCGCGGCGCATGACGTGGCTGGACGATATTGACCCGCTCGCTGATGAGCCTCTGCCTTCCGTTTCCATTATCATCCCCGCCTTGAATGAGGCGCAAAATATCCGCACGGCGCTGCTGTCGGTGCTGGCCCTCGATTACCGGCCCCTGGAAATCATTGTGGTAAATGATCGGTCAACCGATGCCACCGGCGCCATCCTGGAAGAGATCAGCGGCCGTCATCCCCGGCTCAGGGTCATGCATGTCAGCGAGCTGCCCGGCGGCTGGCTCGGCAAGAATCACGCTCTGCACCTTGGGGCAAGCGTAGCCCGCGGCGAGTATCTTCTTTTCACGGATGCCGATGTGGTCATGGAATCCACCACCCTAAAAAGGGCCATGGCGCGGATGCTGGCCCGCAGGCTGGACCATCTCACCCTTTTTTTCAGGGCGGTCCTGCCGTCAAGCCTGCTGCAGATGGTGGTCATCGAATTCGGGGTCAGTCTGGTCAGCTATCTGCAGCCATGGCAGGCCGCGGAGCAGGGATCAGATAAATTCATCGGCATCGGCGCCTTCAACCTGGTGAGGGCTGCTGCCTATCGCCAGGCAGGAGGCCATGAGGCCATCAGGCTGTGTCCTCTGGACGATATCATGCTGGGCAAACTCCTCAAAATGCGTGGCTTCGGGCAGGAATGCCTGTATGGCTATCATTTTATTGCCGTGAAATGGTATGGCACGATCAGGGAAATGATCAGCGGGCTCAAGAAGAACACCTACGCTGCCTTTGATTACAGCTTTACCCGGCTCTGCGTCCTCACCTGCCTCCAGCTTGTCTTCAGCATCTGGCCGCCATGGGCCTTGTTGTTGACGGATGGTGCGACGCGGCTGGTCAATCTCGCCGTCATTGTCCTGCAGGCAACTCTCTTTGTCATGGCTGCGCTGTACAGCGGCATACCCTGCCGGCACGTCATCTGGTTCCCGGTGACGCCGTATATCAGGATCTACATGACCTGGAAGGCGGTGCTGACGACCATTCTGCAGCAGGGAATCGTCTGGCGCGGCACCTTTTATCCCTTGCAGGAGTTGAAAAAGGGGAGGCTGGTTTGAAAACTGCCGGCAGTCCTGCTGCCGCTGATAGTTCGCCCCGGCGGATTGAGGATGTGGCGGATTACAAAGTCAAACCGTCTTCCGGCGGCGGGGTTCTCTGTAAAAGATGTTGCTGGCCTGAGTAAAGGTCCTCTGTCAGTTTCTCCACCGCATTCATCCAGTGTGTTACCGCCTTGCACATGGGCGATTCATCGATATTGTCCCGGCATACCGCAATATTTCCATCGGTGAGGACATACTGCATGCCGGGCAGCGGCCGGATGCTGAGATCGGGCGGGGTACGCGTCAAGCTCATGACCGTGGGACGGGTATCGCCCAAAAGGCCGAGCAGTATATCCGGCAGCCGGTAGAGCGGCAGATTCCCGACCGAAAGCGGGCCGGCCTCGCCATCAATGATGATCAAGGGTGTTTGCGTCATGGTGGCGAACATGTCATCCTTGAACTCACTGCGGTCTGTGGCGAGCAGTCCAGATTCTGCAAATGCTTGGAAGTTGTGGCCCAGAAAAGGCAGATGATCCCCGAATATCACGATCAGCCCGTTGGGGTCCGCCTGCACCAGTTCTTCGAGAAAGTCCATGAGTTCTTTGGACTTGTAGTAGATTGTGTTGGCATAGGCCTCCACCATGGGTTGCGCGCCGGTCGCGGTAATCACCGGCGGGCGTGCGGGGCCGAGCGGGTAATCCTGATGACCGAAAAAGGTCAGCACGTAATTGAGCATCGGTACGCCGTTTTCCAGCAGGGGCTGGATGCGCGTCAGGACCTGGCGATACAGGGAGGCGTCACTGAGGAATTCCCGGTTCATGTCGTCCAGTTCGAAGCTGTCCCTGGACCAGTAGTTCTGGAATCCCACCCGCCGGTAGGCGTGCACCCTGTTCCAGAACATGGCCACATTAGGATGGGAGGCCACAGTGGTATAGCCTCCCTCGGCCAGGTGCCGGGGAAGACAGTTGGCATCCTGACGCAAACGGCCTTCAAAGAACACCGCATCCTGGGTGACCGGAAATCCGCACAACGCCTCGAACTCGGCATTGGCGGTGTAGCCGCCGAATACGGGGGAGAGGGCATGGGAATTTCCCGTTGCCGCCCACAGCGCCCGGAACCTGGGATCAAGCGGGTCCTCGGAAAGCTGGACCGAGCGGAGCAGGGCCGGATCCCAGAATGACTCAAGGACGATTATGTGGACATTACGCTGGAGCTGGGTTTCCGAAAAATCGAAGCCCGCCGGTATGAAAAATCCGGGTTTCAAGGTTTGCACGGCAACTCCTACCTCGTTGGGAGTCGGGTCGGCGACCTGAAGGGCCAGATAACGGGCGCTCTCATGCATGACATGGAAAAGCAGACCACGATTCCGGAAATTGCCCTGCTGGTCCCAGACCGAGTTGCCGAACCAGCGGTCCATCGCCCCGGTCACGGCCACCGGTATCTGGGTCGCAGTCAGCAAAACCGAGCCCAGCAATCCCGCAACGAGCCAGGTCCGCCGTCTGCGCAACTGCAGCATGCCGAGCAGGAGCAGCGCAGCAGAGAGGCTGAGTCCGGTCAACAGGGCGAACTGCCAGCCATGCAGGATCAGGAACAGGCTGCGCACCGCCCGGAAGTCATCCGGCATGACCGGCCCGCCGAGGATGGCCATCTTGGCGGCGTTGACCAGATGGAAGAGGGCCAGCAGAACAAGGAGAACCGCAACAAACCAGGCAGGGCTCCGCGCCAGGGCGTAAAGCGCCGCCCCGAGAAGCAGGTGGGCGAGCAGATCCATGGGAATGGCGCCCGGCCGGATCGCCACATCAAACCACACCCAGGTAACGACCTGCAGAAAAATGTAATAGAGCCCGGTAAGGCCCAGAGCAGCGGTCCAGCAACTCCCCAGCGACCAAATATCTAAAGGAGAGTTACTATGCTTCATCGGATTTCTCGGGGGGAATGGCAAAGGATGGTCAGATGATAAATTTACCTTCTGCGTTGTGCCGGGTTGGATAAAATTGCTGTTTCCATCTCTCATGTCAGCCACGGAATGGAGGGAACAAAACGGCTATTTTTATCACCTATTAAATGATAACTTATCATTATCACCAAGCCGTGCCGCTGTCAATGGTTAGTTTTTGATTAATTTTTGATGAGGGTCCGGTTAGAAAAAGATTTGGGCCTCAGGCGAGGCTTTGCCGGCAGCGGTGATTGGCCGGTCTTTTTTTCAAAATGACCGGCGGGCTTGAACTGATTTATTCTCAATTGCCTCTCTGGGCCAGGATCGCCAGGAAAGGCCGGCGGTCTTCATCATCCCGGAAGATAGCCTTCCGCTCGTTGCCCCGGTTGGTGATGTTATTGGATGCGCAGTGGTCTTCTGGCCATGTTTTCTTTCATGCCGTCGTCGGGAAAATGTCAGTCCGCTGGAAGCGGTTGTTATGTGAAAGTTGCCGGGGCCGACTTCTCAGATGGGCGGTGCACATCATTTCCGTTTGTGCCCCTTTTTCGCCTTCGCCTGCACTTCCGTCAGCCTGAATATGACGATCCTCTCAATCAGACTTAAAGGCATTGGCCGGCCGATGGGAAACTGGACCGAGCCCTTTGCGCCGTTGTAAGAAGATAGTTCGTCCTTGAACGCCTCAATCCCGGATGGCGTTGGATAGAACCCGATATGATGCTTGAATGCCGCGAAGTGGACCAGGTTCTCGTCCTGAACGAAGGTGGGTATCCTGTACTTGAGAGCTTCTTTCGCATCCGGCGCGACTTTCCTGATTGTGGCCCGTATCTGTTTCAGGTGAGCTTGCACTTCGGGCGGAAAGCCAGCGATGTACTCATCGATGTTGGTTGGTGACCCGCCAGTGGTCGTCTTGCTTTGTCCCTTCATTCTTCCATGGCGCCTTCATCCGCCGAAAGAAAGTCTCAAGCTGGGGGCGCGGCGCTTTTGCGGCTTCCTCTCCAGCGTGGTGTTAGGCAACTATTCCTGCTTGCCAAGGACCGCAGACTGATACCTTTCCAATAGCTTTGGATCGTCAATTGATCCATGGTGGTGTACCTGCCGCCATTTGCCAGAGACTTTTTGAAAAACGCGAGAAGTACGGATTGCCAATTTCACTTCCTCGCCACCCAAGCGGAAATAGCCTCGCTCTCTTCCTACTGCATAAAACATTTCTGCCGTTTCGTGAATGCTGTAATCATAGTACTCGACATACACTTCAGCCGGGCCGTTAAAAATGCGCTCGTATACGGGCCGTATCTCTTTCCACCCTCGCTTTATTCCTCCAAGTGGGTTATCCATTGCAATGTCATCTGTATTTGCCCAGTTCACCTCCATCATCGAGAGGTCGCCGCGGTTGAACGCGCAATAAAACTGAACAAGTGCCTGATAAGGCGATGTCAGACCACCTTGGTCTTCGTTGCCAGTAATTTGATCTTGAATTGGCTCCATTCTTTCCTCTTTTTTGTTGCCTAACGACGTAAAAAAACTCCTGTTGAACTGAACCGCCGAAGCGGCCTCAGGACCTCATTATTATAGGAAGGGATAGGGGGATAGGGGACGGAGTAAATTTAATAGCTTAATGGAAGATTAACTTATTAAACAAAGTCCGTCCCCAAACCCTAAAATTAAGTCTGCCCCCATTTATTATCAAGACCTTAAACGGGAATAGGGGTAACTATTCCGGTTTTTTGATCAATGACAGATAATGCCCCTCTTCACCCACTTTTTTCAGATCGGTATGGCAGGCGGTGCAATCCATTTTGCCGAGGGTAAATTGACCGGCATCATAATCAGTGCCCATTGTATGGCAAGAGCCGCATACGGTTTTTTTCACCGGGGCAGTATCCTCAAGTCCAATTTCTTTGTTAAGAACTGCTATTACTGTTCCGGCAACATCGGCAGCTAACCGGGCACACCTTTCTTTGCGTTCATCAGAGCCAATGGCCTTTCCTGATGCAAGGCACCAGTTTGTCACGGACATATGACAGAGATGACCGCCGGCAATACTCTGCATGATATCGAAATCCTTGAAAACATCATACTCGGTCGGCGTCGTTGGTAAATTTGATTCAGCTGACCAGTTTAAAAGCTTACTAATAAGTTCTGTTGCTTCACCATTTGCACAAATAAGTCCGATTGCGGCGCAGGCGCCATTGAGCGTTCCGCAGATGGAACCATAGCCGGCCACGCCACCGGCAGCCCATTCCAGCATTTGGGTGGGGATTTCACTGTATGGTCCGTTTGGATCCAATTCTGCAAGCTGGCTTATAATGGCATGAAATGTGGCAAAGGCACACCCTTTGTGTGTTATTCCTTCAAGCTCGGTACCATACCAGCAGTCATAGGCCAGTTGGCGGGTAGTTTGGACATCCAAGCCGCCAACCGGATAGCCATAGGGATGCTCAGCGGTTTTGGCCTTCGCTTCTTTGACCTTGCAGAGACCACCCAAACCGCTGATAACGGTTGAGCCGGCTACTGCACCGATAAAGCCTGTTTTCAGAATGTTTCTTCTTGTCTCGTCAATCATGTTGATTTCTCCTCAATTTTTTTTATAGCTGAAGGTGATTTTTATCACCGGTTGATCAAAGTGAAAATAGGGTAGCCGCAATGTGGAAGCGTATTCCTGAAAAGATATATTATGCCAGATTTTTTCTTAAAACTGGCTTACAGAAAGTTTTTTGTTAAAAAAAAGAAAACCAGAAAGAGATACTTTCAACGCCTTATTTTTATGATGTTTTTTGCTGAGAGATAATTCCTGGCATAAGACAACAGACAGGTGTTACATTGTGCACTTACCGTTTCAATTCTGCAAATTTTAGATAAATTACAAGGTACTTACAAATTCAAGAAATTTATTGGCAGGAATTTCTGGCAAAAGATTAAAGAGTGTTATGCATATGATTGCAAGCTTGTGAAGGGACGAAGGAAACTCAGATAGGCAACTTGATGCCGGTAAAAACCGGAAGGGAAAAAGTCACGGAGGCAAAAAAAATGGCGGTCAAGCCAGATCGCTCAACCGCCATGATATGCAACGTATCTTTTTCAGTAAAGAGAAAAAATTAATACTCCACCGGCAGTTGGCGCACCTGGCTGCGGGTAAACACCGGGCCGTCCTTGCAGACCAGGGTGGGGCCGACGTTGCAGTGGCAGCAGAGGCCTTCGCCGCATTTCATGCGGTTTTCCAGGGAGAGATAGACCTGGTCGTCGGTCCAGCCGATCTTTTCCAGGGGCGGCATGGTGAACTTGATCATGATGGGCGGGCCGCAGATGAGCGCCACGCTGTTTTCCGGCGAAGGGGCAACCTGGCTGGCAATGGTGGGCACGAAGCCGACCAGGCCGTCCCAGCCGGGCGCCTCGCGGTCCACGGTGATATGCAGTTCCACGTCGTCCCGTTTGGCCCACTCTTTCAGTTCATTCTGGTAGAGCAGCATGCCGGGGGTTCTGGCGCCGTAAATGAAGGTGATCCTGCCGTAATCCCGGCGGTGCTCCATGAGGTAAATCAGGGTGGCGCGCAGGGTGGTGACGGCGAACCCGCCGGCAATGATGACGATATTTTTGCCCTTCATCTCGGTGTCGATGGGAAAGCCGTTGCCCAGCGGTCCCCGCACGCCCATTCTCGCGCCCGGATGCATCTGGTGCAGGGCGGTGGTCACCTTGCCGGCCCGGTTGACGGTAAACAGCAGGTGGCCTTCCTCGGTGGGGGAGGAGGCGATGCCGATGGGGATCTCGCCCTGGCCGGCCAGGGACAGCATGGCGAACTGGCCGGGCACGTGCTTCCAGGCCTTTTGCTGGGCCTCGTTTTCAAAGACGAGTTTAAAGGTTTTCAGGTTGCCGTCTTCCGTTTCAACCACGATGTCGTCGATGCGGACAGGGTAGGGCAGATAGGAAATCATAGCTTACTCCACCGTCAGGAGGTCGGCCATGACCTCGCGGATATCAATGTTGACCGGACAATCCTGGACGCAACGGCCGCAGCCCACGCAGGAAAAGGGGCCGAAGCGGTCCGGAAAATATTTCAGCTTGTGCATGAAGCGGTTCCTGGTGCGCTGCATCTTCTGGCCCCTGGGGTTGTGGCCGGTGGTGTGCAGGCTGTACAGGGGGAACATGCAGGAATCCCAGTAGCGGATGCGCCGGCCCTGGCCCCGCACCACCTCGTCCTGAACGTCAAAGCAGTAGCAGGTGGGGCAGATGAAGGTGCAGGCCCCGCAGTTGATGCAGGATTCGCCCAGCGCCTTCCACAGGGGGGCCTCGTAGAGCTTGTTGAGATCACGGCCCTTCAGGGTATCGAGTCTGGCGCTGTCGGGCTGGGGGCAGTCCTTGCGGCGTTCGGCCAGGGCCCTGATAACGTTGTCATCGGCCGGAGTAAGACCGAGACCAGCGGTCAGTTCCTCGCCGGCCGGGGTCAGGACCTCGGCGACAAAAGAGTCGTCAAGCTGGGAGACGGCGATGTCCAGCCCCTCGGTGGCCATGGGCGAGCCGCCCATCTGGTCGCAGAAGCAGGTGGCGCACATACTGCCGCAGGTGAAACCGACCATGACGGTGCGGGCGAGATTGGCCTGGTAGTAAGGGTCTTCCCGGTAGGGCAGGTTGTTGAGCTGCACGCTCCTGGCGTCGCAGGGCCTTAGCCCGACAATAATCTGTTTTTCCGTGGGTTTTTCCGGTTCCTTGAGCAGGGCCCGGTCCGGATCGCTGCTCTTTAAGCCATAGGTCTGCATGGTTTCCGGCTGGGGGAAGAGAAAGGTCTTCACCGATGCCTTGCACGGCCCGGCGGCCATGGTGAGCGGCGCGCCGCCGCCAGCCCTTTCCCAGCCCGGGGCGCAGCCTGCCTGGGCCGGCTGCTGTCTGCCGGCGGCCGGGCGGTAAACCCTGCGGTTTGTGCTCCACTGCTGCACCATGTCGTCCAGTTCAGCCGGTGATAATCTGAAAACTTTCACAGTTACTCGTCCTCCTTTGCCGCACCGGCCTCGGTGACGATAAATTTCTGGGGGTCAGTGGTGGCATAGGTGGTCAGCGGCAGGGGAGAACCGGGCTGCATGCCCGCCTCCATGCCGTACAGGTTCAACACATCCTTGTTCAGTTTCCTGGTCAGCAGCCGCATGTTGATGCCCATGGGGCACACCGATTCGCAGGCCCCGCAGTCGGTGCAGCGTCCGGCGCAGTGATAGGCCCGCAGGAGATGAAAGAGCCCGGTGTCCACCGCATCAAGGCTCTTGCCCACCCACTGCGGTCTGGCGTCATCAACAAAACAGGTGGGACAGTAGCACAGTGGGCAGGCGTTGCGGCAGGCATAGCAGCGGATGCAGGCGGCGAACTCCGCGGTGAACCAGGCCCAGCGCTCCGCACTGGTTTTTGCTTCAAGGTCGTCAACCTGTTTGAAGGGGTTGGGGTTCGTCCTTTCCGAGGCGGGCTCGCCGATGCGCACATCGACCAGCACCGGATCGGGATGGATGCAGGTCTGGCAGTTGTCGCGCACCACGCTCCAGCGGTTGATCTTATCGGCAAAGTCCGCGCCCTTGACCACCAGCTCGTGGTCAAGCTCTTCCACCTCCAGGATCTCCCGGCCGCTGAATTTTTCCTCAAGCTTGCGCCGGCTGACCATGCCGCGGCTGGCAACGCCCATGACCACCACCCGCTCGCGGTCCACCTGGTGTTCCTGGGTCTGCACGACGATATTGCGGGACCAGCAGCCGGTGGCCAGCACCGCCACTTTGGGCAGGGGGCCTTCCGGTTTTGGGTCCCGGGGGCCGCGGGGGGGCTCCACGGATTTCAGCACCTCCGGCAGGTAGTTGGCCAGGTTCAGCACACAGAAGCTGTTCCACACCAGTCTGCCGCAATCCTCAGCAGCGCGGACCACCGTCGGTTTGACGGTCATGGGCAGGCTGCCCCGGGCAAAGCCGATGATCGCGGCAACCGTGCCGTCGGCCAGCAGCTTACCTGCCTGTGCCCTGATTTCTTCGGTTAATTTTTCATTGATGGTTGGCATGCTCTGTTCTGCCTTATGGAAAACAAAGTTCAAAGTTCTCGGTTGAAAAGTCTACGCTCATCTACGCCGCCTGCTCGATCTTCTTGACCAGTCGGGTTGCCGGTCCCAGGGCCTTGACTCTTTCCGTCACGTTTTTGACGATCTCGGCAAACTGTTCCCCTTCGGCGGCCGATACCCAGGAAAAATTGATGCGGCCCGGTTCGATGCCGACAAAGTCGAGCAGGTTGCTGAGCAGGCCGAAACGCCTTCGGGCAAACAGATTGCCGCTGATATAATGGCAGTCACCCGGATGGCAGCCGGACACCAGGATGCCGTCGGCACCTGATTTCAGCGCCGACATGATCATGTTCTCGCTGACCCGGCCGGAACAGGGCACCCGGACGATCCTGATGCTGGGCGGATACTGGAAACGGCTGACCCCGGCCAGATCGGCCCCGGCATAACTGCACCAGTTGCACAGAAAGGCGATTATCTTTGGTTCCCATTGACTGGTCTGACTGGTCGAACTAGTCTGGTTGGTCTGAGTGGTCATATTGGTCTCGTTGGTCATGTTGGTCTCATTGGCTCTACAGGTCTTATTTGTCTCTCTACTGTCGACCAGTCAGACCAGTCGGACCAGTCGGACCAGTCAGACCAGTCAAACTAATCAAAAGCCGCATCAACTGCCGCCATGATCTGTTCGTTGCCCACATTTTTCAAGGTGACGGCGTCCGAGCGGCAGCCGGCCACGCAGTTGCCGCAGCCCTTGCACATGCTGGTGTTGACCACGGACAGGCCGTTTTCATCCAGGCTTACCGCGTTATAGGCGCAGACCTCGACGCACAGGCCGCAGCCGGTGCATTTGGCGCGGTTGACCTCGGCGGTGATGCTTTCCGCCGGCACCGCGTCATGGGCCAGGATGATGCTGGCCCGGGCCGCCGCGGCCTTGGCCTGGGCAATGGACTCTTCCATGGATTTCGGATAGTGGCAGAGTCCGGCCAGAAAAACGCCCTCGGTGGCGAAATCCACCGGCCTGAGCTTCATGTGGGCCTCCAGCAGAAAGCCCTGGCTGTCAATGGCGCACTTGAAGAACTTGGCCAGGTTTTTGCCGCTCTGCTGCCTGGGCTGGATGGCGGTGGCCAGCACCAGCATATCCGGGTGGATGGTGACCTGGGCGTCAATGATCGGGTCATGGGCCTTGACCACCAGTTGGCCGTTATCTTCTGTCACCTGGGGCAGGCGGTCAAGACTGTAGTTGATGAAGATGATGCCCTTGCCCCGGGCCTCCTGGTAGAGGCGTTCCCGCTGGCCGTAAGTGCGGATGTCCCGGTAGAGCATGAAGATGTCCATGTCCGGGTTGAGTTCCTTGAGCTTGATGGCCGAATCAACGGCATGGGTGCAGCAGACCCGGCTGCAGTATGGCCGCTCCGGGATGCGCGAGCCGACGCAGTGGATGAAAACCGCCTGTTTTATTTTTCCAAGCGAGGCGTCCTGGTCAATAAAGCGTTTGTCCAGTTCCAGCAGGGTATGCACATTGGCATTGCTGCCGTGCAGGAACCGCCATTGTCCTTCCGGCCTGTAGGGCTCGCCGCCCACCGCCATCACCGCCACCCCGTGTTCGAAGCTCTGGCCGTCGGAAAAGGTGGTGGAGAATTTCCCCACCGAACCGGCCACCTCTTTGATCTCACAGTTGAACTTGACGCTGATCTGCGGGTGGCCGGTGACCCTGGCCGTAAGCTCCTTGATAAAGGGCAGGATGGCATCGCCCTTCCAGTTGCGGAAGACCTTGCGGCCGTTGCCGCCCAGCATGTCGCTCTGCTCAATTAAAGTGACCGGATAACCCTGCTCGGCAAAGGTGAGGGCCGCGGTCATGCCGGACACCCCGCCGCCGATGACCAGGGCCGACTTGGTTACCGGCACGGTGTTGTAGGGCAGGGCCCCTTCGCCGCGCACCCTGGCCACGGCCATGCGCACCAGGTCCATGGCCTTGGCCGTGGCCTTGGCCGGTTCATGCTGGTGGACCCAGGAATCCTGGTCGCGGATGTTGGCCATCTCAAAGAGGAACTGGTTCAGCCCTGCGTCCCGCAGGGTTTCCTGAAACAGCGGCTCATGGGTGCGGGGCGAGCAGGAGGCCACCACCACCCGGTTGAGCTGCTCTTGCTTGATGATGGTAACTATCTGGTTGATGGTGTCCTGGGAACAGGTGAACAGGTTGGTCTGGGAAAAGACCACGTCGGGCAGGCTGCCGGCATAGGCTGAAACCGCCGCCACATCAACCACGCTTGCGATGTTGATGCCGCAGTGGCAGACGAACACGCCGATGCGGGGAGGCTGGGCATGGATATCCAGCTCCGCGGGGTATTGTTTCTGGCGGGTTTCCGTCCAGCGCAGCGGGGCCAGGATGCGGCCCGCCTCGGCCGCGGCGGCGCTGGCCTCCATCACCGACTGCGGGATGTCCTTGGGCTCGGAGGCCGCGCCGCAGACATAGACGCCCGGCCTGCTGGAGGCCACCGGATTGAAGCTGTCGGTCCTGATGAAGTGGTCGGCGTCCAGTTCCAGCTTGAGCATTTCGGCAAGTTCGACCATGTGCCGGTACGGCTGCAGGCCGGTGGACAGCACCACCATGTCGAACACCTCGAAGTTGACCTTGCCCTGCTGGTCCACATAGCGGATTTTCAGGTTGCCCTGGTCATCAGCCGGGATGATGGAGTGCACCCGGGCCCGGTGAAAGCGCACCCCCTGTTCCTTGGCCCGGTTGTAGTAATTTTCAAAGCCCTTGCCGTGGGTGCGCATGTCCATGTAGAAGATGGAGGGCTCGAACCCGGGGTGGGCATGTTCCTTGGCGATCACCGCCTGCTTGAGGGCGAACATGCAGCATACCGAGGAGCAGTAGGGATTGCCGGCCCGGTGGATGTCGCGGGAGCCCACGCATTGCAGCCAGGCGATTCTTTGTGGCTCCCTGCCGTCGGAGGGGCGCTCCAGGTGGCCCATGCAGGGGCCGGACGGGCTGAGCAGCCGCTCGAACTCCATGGAGGTGACCACGTTGGGCAGGCGGCCGTAGCCGGTGAAGTCGAGGGCGGACGGGTTGAAACGGGAAAAGCCGGGGGCCAGCACCACGGAGCCGACCTCCAGCACATGGTCCTTCACCTGGTCGTCAAAGCTGATGGCCCCGGCCGGGCATTCCTTGGCGCAGATGCCGCAGCGGCCCGGTTTGTTTATCCAGATGCAGTGCACGGGATCAATGGCGTATTTGAGGGGGACGGCCTGGGGATAGCTTAAGTAAGCTGCCTTGCGCTTGCCGATGCCCATGTTGAAATCATTGGCCACCTTTTTCGGGCATTTTTCGGCGCACAGGCCGCAGGCGATGCATTTGGCCGGGTCCACATAACGGGGACGCTGGCGGACAACGGCCTTGAAGCTGCCCGGTTCGCCATCAAGGGCAACCAGATCCGCCAGGGTGAGCAGATTGATGTTCATATGCCTGCCGCATTCCACCAGCTTGGGGGAGAGAATACAGGCGGAGCAATCGTTGGTGGGGAAGGTCTTGTCCAGCTGGGACATCTTGCCGCCGATGGCCGCGGTTTTCTCCACCAGATGCACGAGAAACCCGCTGTTTGCCAGGTCCAGCGCAGCCTGCACGCCTGCAATACCACCGCCGACAACTAATACCGATCCTTTGGGCATGTTTCGTACCGTTTTGTTTAAAAAATGTTCAAGCGTTTAAACGTTCCAGCGCATGAAAAGCATGTTTCAACGTTCCAGCGTTCCATGAGCCATGAGCCATCCGCTACCGCACCAAAGCCTTGACAATCCAGTTCCACAGGTGGGTGGTCTGCCACTTGCCGCCGTAATACTTGCAGATGTCCTTGACCTGGGTATGGCAGTTGTGGCAGGGGGTGATGACCACGTCCGCGCCGGTGGCATGGAGCTGCTCGAATTTCATCCGGCCGTGCTTCATGCGGTTGTCGGTGAAGCCGGCCTGGATCGCCCCGCCGCCGCCGCCGCAACAGTAGTTGTTGGACTTGTTTGGCCACACCTCGATGAAATTTTCCTCGCCGCACACCTGTTTGATGACAAAGCGCAGATCATCGGCCACCGGATCCCCCAGGGACTGGCGCACCAGCTTGCAGGGGTCCTGCACGGTGAATTTCAGCCCTTCCGTGTTCCACGACGGATCGAGTTTCAGTCTGCCTTCCCTGATCCACTGGGCGTAAAGGCTGATAATGCTCACCACTTCGAACTGGTGCGGTATCTTGAATCTCTTCAACCCTTCCAGGGTTGAGAAAAGCATGTGGCCTCACTCGGTGTTGATGTATGTCGGGCACCCCAGGGCGTCCACCGTCTCCGCCTGCATGCGGGTGACGAATTCCCAGTCCTTGGGGTCGCCGGAAAAGAGACAGTAGTTGGCGCCGTCCCACCATTTGGAGGAATAGGTCCAGTCAATGCCGGCCGCATGCAGGATTTTCCAGAGAAAGACCATCTCTTCCGGCTCAACGGTCGGCTCCTTGGCGTTCTGGTTGAGGTAAAACTCGGCGCCCACCTTGTCCATGGGGGCAGTAAGATCGGCCCATTCCGGTTCGGTGGCATGGACCTCTTCAAGAATATCGCCCACCACCCAGACAAAATCCGCATTGGGGATGCCGGTGGAGTTGCCTTCCTTCTGCAGTTCGCATGATTTCTGCAGGTTTTTCGGCCGCAGCTCCTTGGGCTTCATGCCCTTCAGCTCATAAACGAAACGGCCGACGTGAATGCCCATGGGGCAGGCGTATTCACAGCGCTGGCAGATGGAGCAGGTATAGAGCCAGTTGGTGTTTTTCAGCAGATCGTCCTGGCCCAGGACCAGATAGCGGATGAATTTGCGGGGGTCCATGCCTTCGATGTCGCTGGCCGGACAGCCGCTGGCGCAGAGACCGCAGGTGAGGCAATATTCGAGATTTGAGTTGGGTAGCGACTCCTGGAAATGCTTTTTAAGTTCTGCCCGCAGTGGAGAAAGGTCAATTTCTGTCATGACATACCGCAAAAGTAAGAGATTTTCATGTGAGGTTGGATGCAAGAGTTAGCTATCTGAAAATGTGTTTCTTATAAACAGCTTCTGTAAGTTTTGCAATATCCCGTCTGAAATATTTCTATTTTTTGTTTGTAAATCCTTGTATTGGAAATTAAAATTGTATATTAACGGAAAATGATCATATCCTAAATGGTTAGGATGAGAGGTTGAAAGTCCGGATAGCCGGCGGTTCACAAAAAAAGGGGAGAAGGAAATATGAAAGATTTGAATGACCTCACTCAGGATGAAGGATTTCTTTCAGAAATTATCAATGCCATCACCTCGGGAATTTTTGTGACTGATCCTGATCATAACATACTCATGATCAATAAACCAGGCGCGAAAATGGTGGGGAAAAGGGCCGGCGAATGTTTTGATCGCAAATGTTACGAGATTTTCACCACGCCGCTCTGTAATACCCATAACTGCCCCTGCCGGCTGGCCATGGAAAATCAAGTGATTAATCAGGGCGAGACCTTGCTGCAGTTCAACGGCCAGGAAATACCCATCGAATATTCGGCCCGTCCGCTACGCAATTACAAGGGGGAGATTATCGGCTGTGTCGAGAATTTCATCGATATCAGCGACCGGCTGGAAAAGGACAGGATCATCCTGGAGCAGAAGGAACAGCTCATTAAAAAACGGGAGGAGGATATCCGCCATCTGCAGGATGAGATCATGGAGCTTTCCACCCCGGTGATCGAGATCTGGGACGGTATCCTGTCCCTGCCGCTTATCGGCACCCTGGACAGTCACCGGGCCAAAATTGCCATGGAGAGGGTGCTGGAGGCCATTGAACGGTACCGGGCCTCTTACGTGATCATCGACATCACCGGCGTGCCCATGGTGGATTCCGAGGTGGCAAGCCATATCCTGCAGACGGCCAACGCCACCCGGCTGATGGGCAGCGAGGCCATTCTCACCGGGGTGGGGCCCCATATCGCCCAGGTGATCGCCCAGGGCGGGGTGGGCCTGGAGAATCTGACCGTGCGCGGCAGGATGACCGACGCCCTCCATTTCGCCATCGGCCAGCTGGCCAGGAAATCGGAGCAGGTGGCCAAAGCGACTGCCCTTGTCCGCGGCAGCGGCAGCGGCAGAGACTGATCCCGTAACGAAACCGTCATGCAACCGTTTTCCTTCTTCTCGCTGGGATCGATGCTGCTGGTTTCCATTCAGGAGGATATCGGCGATGTCGAGGTCTCCCGAATGGTTGATAATTTGTCCAGGCAGGTGAGTGAGAAAAAAATCCAGGGGGTCATCGTTGACCTGCAGAACGTCGAGGTGGTTGATTCCTATATGGCGGGCCACCTGCAGGATATGGCTGCAGCGCTTCGCCTGCTCAATGCCCAGATGGTCATTGTCGGCCTTTCCTTGCCGGTGGTGATGACCTTGACGGATTTCGGCATCCTGCTCAGTGATCTGAATTTTGCGCTTGATGTGGAAAAAGCGGTGGCCAGGCTGGAAGAACTGCTGCACCCCGACTGACATGGAGAACCATGATTGACTCCTCTCTTTTTGCCGATATTCCCATTGTCGACATAGCCAGTGCCACGGTTGCCAGAAGGGTCGCCGGCGAGCTGGCCATGATGCTGGGATTTTCGCAGAATCGCCGGGCGGAAGCCGTGCTGGTGGCCAGTGAGCTGGCCCATAATCATGTCATGCATCATACCGTGTATGGGCTGATCCGCCTCTGCGGCTTTTACGCCTCGTCCATTCCCTGTTTGTCCATTGCCAGCCTTGATCAGGGGCCCGGATTTGATCCCGCTGACTGGATGCTGCACCGGAAAAACATGGCAGCCGGGGGGCTGGGCGCCGGCCTGGGCACCGTCCTGCGGCTGTCAGACCGGCTGGATATCTTTTCCCACATGGCCAGACCGGAGATGAAATCCCCCTATGAAACCATCATTTCCGCCCTGCTTGGGCCGGACCGCAAGGCAAATGAGGAGATCATCCGCATCGGCGGGTCGCTGGCAGTCCTCAGCCAGACCAGGGCGGGTTCGGGCTGGTGCGGGGGCGACGGTGTTCATGTGCAGCAGGACGGGCGCTATACCCGCCTGGCCCTGGTTGACAGCCTTGGGCTGGGAAAAGGGGCGGCGGAGATCTCCCATCGCGTTTTTGCCGAGCTGGACAGACATCCTCTGTCCTGGCCGCCGGCCAACCTGCTGGAAGAGGTGGAATTCGCCCTGGCGGAGACCAACGGGGCCGCGGTCCATGTCCTGCAGTTTGACCATGTCAAAGGCCTGCTGTCTTCCGCCGGCATAGGTAACATTGCAACGCTGATCTCGCTTGACGGGCAGCTCATCCGGGAAACGGACCCGCCCGGCATTCTCGGCCATGCCAAATGGCGTAGGATAACCGGGCAGGAGTACAAGGTTCTATCCGGGGTGCGCGTATCCATGCATACTGACGGGCAGAAGAGGATTGCCGATTTACCAGGCGATTTCACCCTGGCCCCTTCGGTAATCGCCCAGATTCTTTTTGAGCCGCTCACTCCGCTCCGTGACGACGCAACCCTGGTGACCTGGCAATGGCCAGAGAAATCTACGAATCATTACATATAATCAGTCTGGTCATCAACCGCAGGCAGGATATTCCCCTGATCCGCGCCAAGGTCAAGATACTGGCGGGCGCTGCCCGCTTCCCCCGTCTGGTGGTCACCCAGCTGTCCACCGCCGCATCTGAGATGGCCCGTCTGTTATGGCAGAAATACGGGGGCGGCAAGGTGAACCTTGCCATTATCCATTCGCTGGAAAAGGATGGGCAGACCGGGCTTGCGCTGGAGTTTGAGGGCAGGAAACCCTTTATCAACCTGGATAACGGGTCCAAAGCGGACAGCGTATCCGCCGACTACATTTACGAAGACTTCGGCAGACTGGCGGCGGTAAAGGGAGCCCGCAGCGTGCTTGACAAGGTGGTCCTCGCACAGGGCATGCGGGGCATGCGGGGCATGCCGGTGCGCATCAAATGTCTGAAATGGGGATTGGGGCTGGCATGGGAAGAACTCCAGCAGGTTGAGAATCAGATAAGAAAGGAGCTCTTCGGCGATACGAAAGAGTCCTATGTGGAGAATCTGAAGGTCAAACATAATGAGGTAGTCAAGCTGCTCAGGGAAAAATCGGCGCGGACCAAGGAACTGGACCGGGTAAACGCCGAGCTGCTCTTCATGACCAGAAGCCTGGAGGGAATGGCTGAAGAGCGGACCATGGTGGAGATGTCATTGAGGATTGCCGACCGCATCAGAAACCCGGCCACCGTCATCGGCGGCCTGGCCAGGCTGCTTGCGGCCAGGAGCACAGGGGACGGCAAGGAGGAAAAAAGGCTGCTGGCCTTGAAGAAGCAGGCGGAAAAACTTGAGGAAGCGGTGCGGGATTTCGATTCCCTGGCTGCCCGCAAAAAAAATCTGTTCCGGAACGAAGACCTGATCGAGGTGGTCAATGAGGCCCTTTCCCTGTGTGTTACCTTGAGCAGGAAAAAGATCCAGCCCAAGTTGATTCTCCCGGACAAAAAGGTCCTGGTGCAGGCAAACCGGCGGACTATGATCATTGCCCTGCTCACTATTTTCCGCCACGCCGCCGCCGCATCTGCCGTGGGAGGGGAGGTGACCGTGGAAATGACCTCGTCCGAGGGCCGGCCCTGCATCACTGTCTTGTATTCCCAGACCGCTTCTTCCGCGGCTTTGCGACGGGAAAACCGGAACCAGACCCTTAATCTGGCAAGCCAGATCATGGCGGAACACCAGGGAGAAGTGAGCTTCAAGGACAAAGAGGGTCACGGCGCTCTGCAGTCAATAGAAATATGCCTCCCCCTTTTCTGGCGCGAGGCGGATCCTTTGCAGAAAAATGTTCCCATCTGAACATTTTTCCAACTCTGCCTCCCGGTCAATTCCTATTGACAAGCCGGCTCTTTCGTTGTATTCGCAAAAAGATTTGCATTTGGGGAAATCAGTTGTGATTTGCCGGATTGAAAAGCGGGCGCGGCCCCCTGCGGCGTGATGCAGGGGCGGCGAGTGGATGAAATAAGAGCTTCCTCTAAAATTCAAGATTCCTCTCAGCATGCTGCGGGGCGCTACAATTCATATCTGCATTTTATCATTCATTTCTGTAATTTTACCAATTAACCAAGGAGTAACTGATGTGCCGGTTAGCGTTAAAAACCGCCAGTGAGCCATTCTCTCCCTATACCGTACTGCAGGCCATGGAGGCGATGCAGGAGGGGTATGACGGCAGCGGCTTGGGCCTCCTCCTGAGGGGCCTGCAGTTCACCGATTACAGCTACAGGCCCGGTGACCCGATTCTTTCCGGAATCGCCCACACCGAAGATGCCCTTTTTCGCCTGCATGCCTATATGCAGGACCGGGGTTTTGGTCTGAAGTATGACCATGAGTTCGAAGTTGACCTCAGTAAAATCGAGGCAAAAGACCGACATAAATATATCCTGCGGGTCTATAACAAACCTGTTGCCTGGGCCAATCTGAGCGAAGAGGAGGTCGAGTATCAGATGATGCTGATCCGGCTGGGCCTGCGCAAGGATGGTGAGGACCACGGCGGCGATCTGACCATCTTTTCCTTCTGGCCCGATGTGGCCATGATCAAGGAGGTGGGCTGGCCCCTTGGGGTGGGTGAGGCCCTCGGTCTTGACAGCCACCGCATCAAATCCCGGATCTGCATGGCCCAGGGGCGGCAGAACACCAACTGGGGTATCAACCTCTATGCCTGTCATCCCTTCTTCATCCAGGGCATTGCCACTATGACCAACGGCGAGAATACCGCCTTTGTCCCCATCAAGGACTGGCTCACCGGCAAGGGTTTCCCTGCGTACATCGGCTACCAGTCGGACAGCGAGGTTTTCGCCCATATTCTTCATTATGTAGTGAAACAGCTGAAATTGCCCCTTGCGGCATATAAACATATCATCACCCCCTTGAAGACGGAAGAATTGAAAGTGCATCCCCAGGGAGATTTTCTTCTCGGCCTGCGGGATGCCTGCCGACGTCTGATCATTGACGGTCCCAATGCGGTTATCGGAACTTTGCCTGATGAGACCTGTCTACTGGTAATGGATGCCAAGAAAATGCGTCCGGCGACCATCGGCGGCAAACCGGGTGAATGGGCCATCGCTTCCGAGATGTGCGGGGTGGATGCCATGATTCCGGACCGGGATCAATCCATGGATTTTCAACCGATGCGTCAGCATACAGTTATCGTTCCTCCAGACCGACAGGAGTTTAAGATATGGTCTCAATTCGATCAATTCCCGCTACCCCAAGCAGCTTAACCCCGGGGGACCTCCCCTGGATCATCGAGCACCGGGAAGACAGGTGCACCCTCTGTGGCCGTTGCACCGCAGTCTGCCCGGTTTATGCCATTAAACTGACCTATATGCGGCAGCGCATGCCCCGGCTGGTGCTGACCTCAAATGAGCGAGGCAGTTCATTCCGCACCTTTGTCGGTATCCGGCAGAAAACCGAGATTGCCAACAAGTGCATCGGCTGCGGCACCTGTGCCATGGTCTGCCCGAACTCGGCCATCAGGCCGGTTCCCAACTCCATGGCTGACCGCTTCCGTTTTCAGAGCACAGTGGGCGGTGAGCCGGTCAAACGCGGGGGCCGCAGAAACGATCCGGCGCCTGGCCTGCTTGACAAGATCATCTTCAACCGCATCTCCATGCTCACCGACCCGGCCCTGGATGCCGGGCGCCACGAGTTTTTCCTCAACACCCTGCTCGGCCGGGTTCTTTCCCCCGAGGAGTATATCCGCCGGAAAATGAGCGGGGAGTGGATTCCGCCGGTGCGGGAAATCTTTCCCTTTATCATCGGCTCCATGTCCTTCGGCGCCCTGTCCCCCAATATGTGGCTCGGTCTGCTGCAGGGCGTGGCTTACTGCAACGAGGTGCTCGGTATGCCGGTGGTCATGGCCACCGGCGAGGGCGGCTGTCCGCCATGGGTGCTGAAGAGCCCGTTTTTGAAATACATTATCCTGCAGATCGCCTCCGGCTATTTCGGCTGGGATGAGATCATTCGCGCTATCCCGGATATGCAGTGCGATCCGGCGGCCATCGAGATCAAATACGGTCAGGGGGCGAAACCCGGTGACGGGGGGCTCCTCATGTGGTTCAAGGTGAGCAAGCTCATCGCCCGTCTGCGCGGCGTTCCCGAAGGCGTTGACCTGCCCTCGCCGCCGGTGCATCAGACCCTCTACTCCATTGAGGAGTCGGTCATGAAGATGATCCAGACCATGTCCATGGCCTGGAATTTCCGGGTTCCGGTCTATCCGAAGATTTCCGGCTCCAACTCCGCCAAATCGGTGCTCAACAACCTGGTGCGCAATCCTTATGCCGCCGGTCTGCTGATCGACGGCATCGACGGGGGCACCGGCGCGGCCTACAATGTCAGCATGGACACCATGGGCCATCCCATTGCCTCCAACGTCAGGGATTGCTACCTTGATCTCTGCGCCCAGGGCAAGCAGAACGAGATCCCGATCTTTGCCGCCGGCGGTGTGGGTAAAACCGGCAACGTCACCCAGAACGGCATGGCGCTCATCATGCTCGGCGCAAGCGGCGTGCACATGGGCAAATACATCATGCAGGCCGCCGCCGGGTGTCTGGGCAGCGAGCAGAATCGCTGCAACGTGTGCAACCTCGGCATCTGCCCCAAGGGTATCACCAGCCAGAATCCGAAACTGTATCGCCGGCTGGATCCTGATCAGGTGGCCCAGCGGGTGGTTGACACCTTTATGGCGATCCGCACCGAGATGAAGAAGATCATGGCCCCGCTGGGACGCTCGCAGAGCCTGCCCATCGGCATGTCGGATGCCATCGGCATCAGTGATGAGTCTGCCGCTAACCGGCTGAATATCAAATACGTCTGTTAAAAAAAAGAAGGAAAGGGCGATGCCCCTTTTTCCATCCTCCCGGAGGAAAAGAAGTGACTGAAGCAATTACCATCAAAGGACTGGATGAGCAAGGCAACCGGATCAGTTCCAAGGATTTCGAAAATCTGGTGCAGGAAGCCTTCAAGAAATCATCGAAACTCATCCTGGAAACATATGGCCAGCATAATGTCGGCGGACGGCTGAACCCCAAAGGGCAAAAACTCGACATCCAGATCAATGGTCCGGCCGGGCAGAGGCTCGGCTGCATGGGCATGCCCGGCACCACCATCACCTGCCACGGTTCGGCCTCGGACGATGTGGGCTATCTCAATATCGGGGCGGACATCATTGTCCATGGTGATGCCACCAACGGGGTGTGCAACGCCATGGCCGAGGGCCGGGTGATGATCGGCGGCTCCATCGGCGCCCGCGGTCTTACCATGACCAAATGGAACCCCGATTACCGGCGTCCCGAACTGTGGGTACTCGGTTCGGTGGGCGACACCTTTGCTGAATTCAACTGCGGCGGCGTCGGCATAGTCTGCGGCATCAATCCGCGGACACCGGAAAATGTGCTCGGTTATCGGCCCTGTGTCGGTATGGTGGGCGGCACCATTTATTACCGGGGCCAGACCGATCAGTCCTATGCCCGGACCAATGTCATGGCGGTATTGCCCAACGATGAGCAATGGCAATGGCTGCTCGACCGTCTGCCCGGCTATCTGCAGGCGATCAACCGTATGGATCTGCTTGACGTTCTCTCTGTGCGGGAGGACTGGAAGATGCTTGATGCCATTCCACCCCAGGACCGGGCGCTGATGTTTTCCGGCCCCATGCCCATGCACGAGTTTCGTAAGAATATCTGGGACAAGGCCTTTGGCGGCGATCCCATCAGGGATCTGGCCCCCGGGCTTGACCGTTCACCCATAGGCCTTATCGAAACCGGTGATCTGCGCCGCCGCAAGCCTTTCTGGGCCAACCAGGAATCAGCCGCGCCCTGCGCCTATTACTGTCCGGTGCACATTCCGACCATCGACCGTCTGCGTCTGATGCGGGAAGGCAGGGAGAAGGATGCCTATGAGCTGGTGCTTGAATACACCCCTTTCCCAGCTTCGGTCTGCGGTTCCATCTGCCCGAATCTCTGTATGCAGAATTGTTCCCGCCAGATGGTTGACAAGAGTATTGATGTGGCCATGCTCGGCCGGGCGGTCAAGGATTTTCCCGCTCCGGCAGTGGCTGAGTCGCTGGGCAAGAAAGTTGCCATCATCGGCGGCGGTCCCGGCGGCATGAATGCCGCCTGGCAGCTGGCCCTGCGCGGGGTTGAGGCCCATATATTCGAACGGGATGACAAACTGGGCGGCAAACTGGCCCAGGTGATTCCCTGGGAAAGACTGCCCCGGGCCATATGGGATGCCGAGGTAAAGCGTTTTATGGATACCCCCAATATCCATGTCCATTTCGGCGTCAACATGACCAAGGACAAGTTTGCCGAGCTGCGGAAGGACTATGATTATGTCATTGTGGCGGTCGGTACCCACGAACCGCGGCGCATACCCTTCCCCGGGCATGAACGGGTCATTGCCGCCCTTGATTTTCTCAAGGAGGCCAAAAGTGACAAGCCCCCCACCGTGGGCAAGCAGGTGGTCATCATCGGTGCCGGCAATGTGGGCTGCGATGTGGCCTGTGAATGTTACCGCCTGGGAGCCCAGGAGGTGACGCTTATTGATATCCAGAAACCCCTGGCCTTTGGTAAGGAAAAGAAGGCGGCTGAGTCACTGGGCGCCAAATTCAAGTGGCCGGTTTCCACCAAGGAGGTCACGGAAGAGGGACTGATTGATGCAGCCGATGAGCTGATCCCCGCCCAGACGGTGATTGTCTCCATTGGTGATGTGCCTGCCCTCAAGTTTCTGCCGGATACCGTGGAAGTGGTCACCGTGGGCGGCGCAGGCTGGATCAAGACCAATGCGGAATGCCGCACGTCTGATCCGAAGATCTATGCCGTCGGTGATGTTGAACGTCCCGGCCTTGCCACTGACGCCCTGGGCCATGGGAAAAACGCCGCCCATGCCATCATTGCCCACATCAAGGGGGAGGAGTGGAAACCGTTCACCAAGCAGGTGATCAATATTCAGAATCTGACCCCGGCCCACTACGAGCCGGAGACCTGCCCAGGCGTCCATACCGACATTCATGAGGCGGATCGCTGCATGAGCTGCGGCACCTGCCGTGACTGTCATATGTGTGAAACCATCTGTCCCACCGGCGCCATCACCCGTGAAAAAATCGGTGAAAAAGACTATAAGTATGTTTCCGACGATGAGAAGTGCATCGCCTGCGGCTTCTGTGCCAACACCTGCCCCTGCGGGGTATGGCTGATGCGGCCTTTTTAGCCGTTGCCTTTTCAGTGCTTATTGCATAAAAAAAAACCGGACGCCCTGGCAGAGGACGTCCGGTTTTTTTATTGATGTCCGGTTTTTTTGCTTACGGCCTTACCGCCCGCACATGGCCTGAGAAATTCGGTTTGTAGGAACGGGTCAGTTCACAGGCAACCCCGTCCTGCCAGGAGCCGGCGGTAATTTCATCTCCGCTTACGGCGCACCAGTAGTTTCCAGCCAGGTAGATGTCTGAGTCCCCCTCTTTTGCCTTGCCGAAATCCACAACGTTGTGCAGTGCCAGCACCTCATCCGGGGTGGGAAGTCTCCAGTCGGTGAAGCCACCCAGGGTAAGATTTTTCACATAGTCAACCGCTTCTTCTTTGCTGGCAAACACCGGGCTCCTTTCCTGCTGCCACATCAGATTCGATCCCGGCACCTGAAAAATGCCATTGTGCAAGTCGATAAAGGTGGTTTTGCCCTGCGTACCTGTAGCAGCACATCCTGTCAGCAGCAAAAGAAACCCCAGGAGAAATGGGGTAAGCAGCAGTCTGAAATTCATGGGTGCCTCGCTTATTGGATTGTTGATGAAGAAACCGACCGTTTGGTACAAAATGTAAACATTTGTTAAGTTCTTGTCAATCCCTTCCTGCCGCAGATAAAAAAAGCGGGCAGGTTGCAGTTATTGCATGGCGGCTGTGCCCGGGGTCATTCTTGCGTCAGCATGTCCGGATGCAGGAGAATAATGGCAATCGGCCATCGTTGCCTGCCGAGCTTTTCCCCGGCACCGGCAACGGAATATTCGTAGAGACTGTGCTGGAGCGGGGCAAGATCCAGGGTGGGGTAGGATTTGCCCATGGAAAAGTTTGACAGACCGCAGACATGGGCTGAACCGTTGATGATGGTAGGCGCTCCGTAGGTGCGGCAATTGATCGGCCGTGCCTCATAACAGCGGCAAAGCCCCTGGTCACTGAGCAGCGGGCAGCGGATCCGGGCCGTGGAGGGATCGGTGTTGCTGGAGAAAACCTCCAGCCATAGCTGCTCTGCCTGGGGGCATCTGGCAAGAATTTCACTGCTGATTTCAGCCGGCAGAGTCTTAAACATGGCGAGCAGATAGGTGGATTCGATAAAGGAAAGGTCAAAAACGGCATTGCAGCAGTCGGTGCATCCTTTGCCGCATCTGGTTTCTTCCGGGAATTGCTTAAAAAGTGTGGCCATGGTCTGGTCGACAAACTGATAGAGATGTAATAACTTGGCAAACATTGAGCGGATCCCTGATGATGATTGACGTGTGCTTTCTGCCTGAGCGCGCCGATTGTTTTGTATGCAAAAGTCCTGTTTTTTGTATTGGCGTGTTGTTGCCAGCAATTGGCGCTGACAACATAAAACCCGAAACGATGAATTTGTACAGTAAAAGCGGATTGAGTGCAATAAAAGGGGACAGGAGGGTGGTTGATTTCCCGGCGGATCGGTTTACAGTATAATTTGAGTATTTTCCGGAAAGGGCGAATGGAAAGCGTCTCTTATTCGCCGTTTGGTCTTCAAAAAAACTGTGCCGTGTGGTCGCCCTTATTGCCAGGGAAACCGGCAGGAGCGGCGCACAGAAAAAAATAATCCATGAGGAATCGCGATGTCCAATAAACATATTGTCTGTCCTTCATGCAACAGCGTCAACCGGGTTCCTGCTGAGAAGCTGGGGGACCGCGCCCTGTGCGGTAAATGTAAAAACAGGCTCTTTGCCAGCAAACCGGTGGAATTAACTCCTGTCTCGTTCCAGAAGCATGTGGAGCGCAATGATATCCCGGTGGTGGTGGATTTCTGGGCTCCCTGGTGCGGGCCATGCAAGATGATGGGACCGGTATTTGCCCAAGCGGCTGCGCAGCTCGAACCCCTCGTGCGGCTGGCAAAGGTCAACACCGAACAGGAGCAGGCCCTTGCCTCCCAGTTCGGCATCCGCTCCATTCCGACCCTGGCGGTTTTCAGGAACGGCCGGGAGGTGGCGCGTCAACCAGGGGCCATGGATCTGGGCAATCTGCTGCAATGGGTGCGGTCCCATATCTGAAATCGCTTAAACGCTCAAACGCTGGAGTATTCTACTCCTCTTTGATGGCCATCAGTGGCTCCATGCTGGCCAGACGCAGAACGGGTGCCAGGGCGCCGGTCAGACAGACTGTTATGCCGGAAAACATGGAAACGGCGCTGAGCAGAATATTTTCCGGGGAAAGAACGGAATGGGCGCCGAGGCGGGTCAGCAGATGGAAATCATCAGCCAGGTAAAGAATAAGTCCATGTCCCAAGCCGCTGCCGATGAGCCCCCCTATGAAACTGATGATGAAGGCCTCATCAAGAAACATCTGCACGATATGGTGCCGGCGGGCGCCGATGGCCCGCAGGATGCCGACCTCCCGCTGCCGTTCGTTGGCCATGGCCGTGAAGGTTGACCAGGCAAGCAGGATGGCCAGCACCGAGGAAATGGTGATGGTGATGGAAAAGACCCGCAGGATGTCCTGCAGGGTATTGCGTACATCGGCGCCGATGGAGCCTCTGGTCATGACGCCGAGTCTCGGGTTGATGTCGCGGATTCTGGCCACAACCTGATCCACCTCAGCCCCTTCCTTGATTTTCAGGAAGATGATTGATATTTTGCCCGGAGTATAAGAGCCCCTTGCTTCCTTGGAAATCTGGTGCAGATCCTCAATTCTCATGAAGATACCCCGGTCAAGTCCGGTGCCGGTTTCTTCCAGATGGCCGACTATATCCACTCCTGCACCGAACAGTTTTGCTGTGGCAATGAGTCCAAGGAATTCATAAACATAACTGCCGACAAAAATCTCACCGGCGTTGAGATGCTTATTGCCTTTGACCCAGGGGGTAACGACAAAATCCGTGGCAGGATCAATGGCGATGACCTGGCCCTCGTCAATGCTGCAGCACCCGGAATCCAGCGTGTGCAGGTAAATTTGATAGGTCCCGGCGGCAATATCGGGCAGACCGGCAAGTGTCTCAAATACCAGTTCGTCCATGTAAAAGGTTTTGACCAGCGATTCCAGGATGAATTCATCAGCCATGCTTTTCGCCTCAGGGGGAACAATGACGATGTCGGCGCCGAGACGCATGGCGGCGGCATCGATATCTTCCCGGACGGCTTTGGTGAACAGCAGGGCAAAAACCAGCAAGGCAACGAGCAGGGAAACCGCCAGGGCCAGAACGAAATTGCGGAATATCTTTCTGGCTACGTTTTTCCAGGCGATTGAGGCAATGGCTAGGGCGCTGTTGAAGGGCATGGTGCGGTTCCTGTGCAGGTGACAGAGCACGTTATGCTGGAGTTGTGCTGATGATTTTGTCTATGGCGATCCTGCAGGAAATCAGGAAAATCACTGCGAAAGACCGGTTGTTCTCATCCTGCCGGCATGTTCAGAGATCGGGAACCGCACAGGAGCGGTTCCCGATCTCTGATTATAAACGATAATGCAAATTATTTCCAGTTTACATCGAGACCGCACAGCACGGCATGGGGTGCGTCAGACCCGGTTCCCAGTTCATCGTCATGGCATTTCAGGCAGGTCGATACAGGGTTGCCGATGAATTTCCGGGCGGTAACATCATAGAGTTTCAGCTGCCCGTCCATGCGCCATTCGCCGTCAGCCGGGGCCTGCGGGGTGGCGCAGTCCGGCAGGATGCTTTTGGTTCTGGAGGTGGCAATGATATACTTGCCGTCCGGCGTGAAAATAGCGTCATGGGTTTCCTGCAGGTTCGGCATGGTTTCCGCATCCAGCACCTGCAGAGTCTTGGCATCAATCAGAAACAGAATGTCGCCGGTGGCGTTGGCAATGTACTTGCCGTCCGGTGAGTAATACTGGCGGAAGCTGATGGACGATTTCCGGTTGCCGTCAGCCGTTGCTTTGCGCAGGACCTTTACCTGCCCTTGTTCGAGGGCGGCGGCATCCAGCACGATCATGTGCATTTTGCCCACCGTGTCGCCCAGTTCCTTGTTGTCCTGGGTAACATTGGACTCGTTAACGGTAATGAGAACCTCCTTCATGTCCGGCGAATTGGTGCCGTGCAGGTATTTGTAGCCAGTCTTGATGTCGGCCTCGGTGCCTTCCAGGAAGACGTTGTGTTTGATCCCCATGTCTTTTTTGCTGATAACGCTGATGTAACCGGGCTTGTTCATGGAGATGGGCATGAAATAATCCCGGGTCTGGGCAGATGCGCAGTAACCGGCCTTGGTATTGAGAACATGTTCCGGAACCTTCATGGTGACATCTTTGACGACTTGGCCGGTCTTGAGATCGCTTTTGCCGAGATGGTAAGCGTCATTTGCCTCATGATCCGGCTTGTAGGTAGACCAATAGAGGGTGTCGCGGTCCTTGTAGTCAATACGGGCATCGTGGGTGGGGTGAGTGGCTCCGGTACCGATATCAACCTTGTCCAGTTGCTCAATGGAGATCGGTGTTTCGGACTTGGGATCGATCTTGAATGTCGCCTTGGCAAAATGCCCTCCCATGCCGGCGACATAAGCCGTTCCCTCATACTCTGTCCCTGCTGTCACGTTGCCGGCCCCGGCCATACCTAACATCATGGCGCTGACCGCAATGGCGCAGAAACCCTTCTTGCTTGTCAATTTCATAGTTTCCCTCCTATTTATTGATAATACGGTTGCGCAGAAATTTGCTCACCGTGGTTAGCCTTCTCTATTCATGTACCGGAACATCCACAATCGAACGAAATACGTCACAGTTGCGGCAGATCAACATTTTGCTTTGCCAGCTTTCTCTGTCCTTGCACTGGCAGATCGTTCCATTGATAAACCAGCAGAGGTTGCCGCAGCGAAATTCCCAGGCCGGACATGCCGCTCTCCGGTCATCTGTGCATTTTTTTATGTCCCAGCACATCTCTACAGTTGAATGCTTGTCATTGATTCTGCTTAAAATGAAATAAAGTTGTCTCTCTATATGGGGGGGGATGGTTCTGTCACCCTGTTCGTAACTGCGGATGGTTCGCAGAGAAACGGCAAGAATCGCAGCAAGGTCCTTCTGGGTCTTCTTTAATTTCCTGCGGATGTGGATCAGTTCATCTTTTTCCATGAAGCGGTCCTTTGACCGGTTGATTAATCCCTGATGTGCAACAAATAACTGTTGACATAATGTGACACAATGTGGCACATTATGTCAACAGTTATTTGTAAATAATGTCTAAATAAAGACAGCAAAATAAATTACAAACTATCTGATATGTTATGATTTCATCTGGCTGCGCTTAAAGGGGTGGAAAGTGATTATTCAGTGCCAACAGTTGACCAAGACCTATAGGGCGGATGACAGTGTGGTGCCGGCGGTTGATGATGTCAACCTGGAAGTCGCCAGCGGTGATTTTGTCGTAATATTAGGGCATTCAGGGTCAGGTAAAACGACATTGCTCAGTCTTATCGGCGGGTTGACCAGTCCTGATAAGGGCAGCGTCCGCATCCATGGCAGAGACAACTGGAGTGAGGGTGACAGCCATCTTTCATTGCTGCGCAATAAGACCATCGGTTTTATTTTCCAGTTTGCCAGCCTTATCCCCACCCTCACCGCTTTGGAAAATCTGCTTTTGCCCCTGTATTTCCGGGCAAGGGCAGAAAACAGAAAAGAGCACGCCCTGGCCCTGCTGGCGGAAGTTGGGCTGGCAGAAAAGGCCAACGTTTATCCGGCCCAGCTGTCCGGAGGCCAGCAGAGACGTATTGCCATTGCCAGGGCATTTATCAATGAGCCGGAGATTATTCTGGCAGATGAGCCCACCGGGGATCTTGATGAGGAAACGGAATACGATATTCTCGCCATGTTTCGCCGTTTTCATGGGCAGGGTGTCACCTTTCTGGTGGTAACCCATAATGTCGATCTGGCCGCCACCCAGCATAACACTCGAGTTCTCCATATGAAAAACGGCAGATTAGCCTTTGGGGCAGTATGATGTCTGTCGCACCCTTTATCCCTGCCAGGCCGCTCCGGCGGAAAATCATCTGTTTCATGGCAGTACTTGCGGCCCTGCTGCACCTTTTCGGCTGCGAGGAGACCAGCAGGCGGAACGGTTCTCTGCAGGTCGGGGATAAGGCCCCTGATTTTACCGTCACCGACAGGACCGGAGGGAAAATCAATCTGCAGGAGTGGACCGGCAAGACGGTCATTTTACGGTTCTGGAGTACGGACTGCGTATACTGTCGGGCAGATACCCCGATTTTTAATGAATATTTCCATAAATACAGGGACAAAGGGCTCAGGGTCATTTATTTTAATACCGGTGCTTCGCCGGAAGAAATCGCTCAGTTTGTCAGCGATCTGGCGATCCCTTTCCCTGTGGTGATGGATGAGGACGGCGCGTTGGCTGCCTTGTACAGGGTAAAAATTGTGCCGCAGACCATCATTATTGATCCTGATCAGAAAATTGTTGCCGCAGTTCTTGGTGGCGTTGGGAAGGCAGAGTTGCAGAAACTGCTTGGAAAATATCTTGATAAAGGAGGAAGCAGATGAAAAGTGGTCGTTTGTTTGGTTGTTGTGCGGCGATGCTTTATTTTGCCGTATCGGTCTGTGCCGCCCCTGTCTGGGCCGAGCCGCTGGAGAAGATCGACAGCGGGGCACGCTGTGCCGTTTGCGGCATGTTCGTGGCAAAATATCCCAACTGGGTTACCCAGATCCGGGATAATACCGGCAATGTAAAACTCTTTGACGGAGTCAAGGACCTGATGGCCTTTTATTTTGCCCCGGGCTCCTTCGGGGCTGACGACAAGCTCACCGTGGAGGAGATATGGGTGAAGGATTATTATACCCTTGCCTGGCTTGACGGCCGCAAGGCCTTTTATGTCGTCGGCAGTGACGTCAATGGCCCCATGGGGGAAGAATTTGTTCCCTTTCAGGACCAGGGGGCAGCCGATAATTTCCTCAAGGACCATCACGGCAGCAAGCGACTGACCTTCAACGAAATTACCATGGAAATGGTCGAGTCCATGCGTTCCCAGCATAAGATGAAAGGCCATATGAAGCATTAGCAGGTCATGGTCTGCGGCCTTCTGGTCTTTTGTCGCTGTTGCCCGGGGCACTTGCGTCATCTGCCTCACAGCTTATGACCTTGCCCCGGCTCTCCCCGCCGATTTCCCCCCTGGCCGGGGTCCATTCATACCTTGACTTCGGAAAACCTTTCATGCGAAAATCCGTCATATGGAAAAGCGGTACGGGAAGAGGACGGCCCATGCATTTTCCCCTCGAATTACCCGTGCCGCATGCATTCACTGCGGCGTGATCAGGACCCGGAGCTTTACCTCGTTTTCGCCGCCGAACTGTCCCGTGAGCTGGGACCGCCTCGCAGAATCACCCTCAGCATATTGCCATGCCAAAAAATAAAAGTGTCATCAGGATATTTCTGTTCAGTGCCATCACCCTTGTGGTTCTTTCCGGTATTCTTGGCGGCATGATAACCCTATACAACGATTACCGGGAATTTTTAAACGAATCGAAAATCATTGAAGATAAATATATCGAGCAGCAGAAATCCCTGATTAAAAATGAGGTGGAGAAAACCGTCGATTACGTCTCCTTCATGAAATCACTGCTTGAAGATCGCGTGCGGTCCGAAGTGAAAAACAGGGTATATGAAGCCTATGCGATCGCCGAGCATCTCTACCGGACAAATGCCGGCAGGATACCTGATGATGAAATCAAGGATCTGGTCAGAGAGGCCCTGCGGCCCATCCGTTTCCGCAACGGACGCGGATATTTTTTCGCCGTCTCCCTTGAGGGCATAGAAGAATTGTTTGCCGACCGGCCCGAGATTGAAGGCAGAAACATGCTCGCCATTCAGGACAAGGAAGGGAAATTTGTTATCCGGGACATGATCAGCATCGCCAGGGAAAAGGGTGAAGGATTTTACCAGTACCTGTGGACCAAACCGTTTCACGGGGAGCGTATTTTTCCCAAAATCGCCTATGTGAAACATTTTGAGCCGTTCAACTGGCTGATCGGTACAGGTGAATATGTTGATGACATGGAAAAGGATATTCAGCACGAGGTTCTTGAGCGCATAGCAAAGATCAGATTCGGCCGGGATGGCTATATCTTTGTTGTTGATTTCCATGGGACAACATTGATGAACGATACCCAGCGGGAACTGATCGGGGTGAATATCTGGGACCTTACCGACCCCAACGGCGTGAAGGTTTTCCAGGAAGAGAGAAGGGCGGCGGAAAAGCCGGATGGGGATTTCATCCGCTATGTGTGGAACAAGCCGACCCAGTCAAAACCCGTGCCGAAGATATCATTTATTAAGGGATACAGGGACTGGAACTGGATCATCGGGGCGGGTGTTTATCTTGACGATGTCCAGACCATCATCTTACAGGAAAAAGAGCTGTTAAAGAAAAAGGCGGTCCAGCAGGTTTTGTATATCATCCTGTCGATGGTTTTCTCCATTTTATTAATGGTGCTCATTGCCAGGTTGCTGACGAGGAAAATAGAAAAGGAGTTCAATGTCTTTACCAATTTTTTTGAAAAAGCATCATCCCAGGCGGAAACCATTGAGGTCGGCGAGCTGCGTTTTCAGGAATTTCAACGGCTGGCGCACTCTGCCAACAGGATGGTGGCAAAGCAGCAGGAGGCAGACATCAAGCGTCTGGAGGCTGAAGCTGAAAAAGAAAATATTGAAATGAAATTGCGGCAGGCCCAGAAAATGGAGGCCATCGGTACGTTGGCCGGCGGTATTGCTCATGATTTCAATAATATCCTCAGTGTCATTCTCGGCTATTCAGAAATGGCCAAGGAAGACGTCCCCCCTGATTCCGAGTTGTCCGGATATATTGACGAAATTTTTGTTGCCGGCCACCGTGCCAAGAATCTGGTGCAGCAGATCCTTGCCTTCAGCCGCCAGGCAAAGAAGGTGGAACGGATCATCCTGCAGCCACAGCCGTTGATTAGAGAGGCCTTGAAAATGCTGCGCTCCACGATCCCGACCACCATCGATATCCAGCATGATATTGACGCAGATTGCGGCACCATCGAGGCTGACCCCACCCAGCTTTATCAGATCCTGATGAATGTATGTACCAATGCCTTTCATGCCATGGAGAAATCCGGTGGCATTCTCCGCATTACCTTAAAGGCTGCTGAACATATCCCGCCGGAATTACAAGATGAGAGATCCCCGGCAAAGAGCTTCATTGAGCTTGCCGTCAGTGACACCGGTCATGGCATCGGCCCGGATATCATCGACAAGATTTTCGATCCGTTCTTTACCACCAAAGAGCAGGGCAAGGGAACCGGTATGGGGCTTGCCATTGCCTATGGGATCATCCGTAACTATGGTGGAACGATTACCGTTGACAGTCAGCTGCACCAGGGGACAACCTTTCATATCTATATACCGCAGAGCAAAGGGGAGGCTGTTCCGGAAAAAACATCATCCGCTGATATTCTGACCGGAAAAGAGCGGATCCTGCTGGTTGATGATGAAGAACTGCTGGCCGGCGTCGGCAAAAGCATGCTGAAAAGGCTGGGGTATCAGGTCACGGTCAAGCTCAACAGCTTAGAAGCCCTGGAACTTTTCCAACAACAGCCGGACCAGTTCGATGTGGTGATAACAGACCAGACAATGCCCGGCATGACCGGCATTGAACTTGCCAGGAGAATGCTGCTCATCCGTCCGGATATCCCGATCATTCTCTGTACCGGTTACAGCAGTCTGGTGGACGAGGAGGTGGCGAAAAAACAGGGCATCAGGGAATTCGCCCTGAAACCGCTGGCCAAGGAGCAGATAGCACGGCTTATCCGCAAGGTGCTCAATCATGATGCCTGAGCACAGTGGGGAGAAAGGCCGCGGCCCGGGGGCGAGCTCCCTCCTCAGCCATTGCCTGCCGTATCCCCCTGGCATGATAACCCTGCCCCGGCTGACAGGGCAGGGCGGCATCAATCGGCAATGGCTATTTTTAAAGCCTCTTTGATGTCGGTCACATAGTGAAAGGTGATGGTGTTGCGGACCGATTCACGGATTTCCACCACATCTTTTTTGTTCAGCGCCGGCAGGATCACCTCGCTGATGCCTGACCGGACAGCGGCCAGCACCTTCTCCTTGATGCCTCCCACGGGCAGCACATCGCCCCGCAGGGTGATTTCGCCGGTCATGACCACATCCTTGCGCACCGGGCGGTTGGTGAATAGAGACGTGAGCGACACCACCATGGCCACTCCGGCCGATGGCCCGTCTTTCGGGGTGGCGCCCTCAGGCACATGGATGTGGATATCGTTTTCGGCAAACAGCTTTTCGTCAATCTGCAGGTCAGCGGCATGGGCCCGGATATAGGTCAGGGCGGCGCTGGCCGACTCCTTCATCACATCGCCGAGTTTGCCGGTCATCTTGAGACCGGCAGGGCCTTTCATCTTGGCCGATTCAATAAAGAGCAGCTCGCCGCCGAACGGGGTCCAGGCAAGGCCGGTGGCCAGCCCCGGTCCCCATGAATGGGCGAGGGTCTCGGGGAAAAACTGAAAGGGCCCCAGAAATTTCTCCAGATCACCGGCATCAATGGTGGCTTTTTTTGTTTCGCCGATGACAATGTCCTTGGCCACGCCGCGGCAGATGGTGGCCAGCTGCCTTTCCAGGTTCCGCACCCCGGCCTCGCGGGTATAGGAGCGGATGATGGAGCGGATGGCGTCATCGGTAAAGCTGATGTCGTCAGCGGTGAGAGCGTGGGCATCAAGCTGCCGTTCAATAAGGTGCCGCTTGGCGATATGCAGTTTTTCATCCTCCGTGTAACCCGGCAGGGTGATGACCTCCATACGGTCTCGCAGGGGGCCGGGGATGGTGTCAAGCATGTTGGCGGTGGTGATGAACATCACCTTGGACAGATCGAAATTGATCTCCAGATAATGGTCGCTGAAGGTGGAGTTCTGCTCCGGGTCAAGCACCTCAAGCAGGGCCGAGGATGGGTCGCCGCGGAAATCCATGCCGAGCTTGTCGATTTCATCCAGCATGAAAAGGGGATTGTTCGAGCCCGCCTTGCGCAGGCTCTGGATAATGCGGCCTGGCAGGGCGCCGATATAGGTGCGCCGGTGACCACGGATTTCCGCCTCATCGCGCACCCCGCCCAGGGAGATGCGCACGAATTTCCTGCCCATGGTCCGGGCGATGGACTGGCCCAGCGAGGTCTTGCCGACCCCTGGGGGACCGACAAAACAGAGGATGGGGCCGTGCATGTCCTGTTTGAGTTTGCGCACTGCCAGAAACTCGACGATTCTCTTTTTGATCCGTTCAAGGCCGTAATGGTCCCGGTCGAGGTCTTCCTGGGCCTTTTTGATGTCCAGCGAATCATCGGTGGAGGTCTCCCAGGGCATCTCCAGCAGCCAGTCGATATAGGTCCGGGACACGGTGTATTCCGGCGATGAGGGGGAAATACGGCCCAGCCGGTCCAGCTCCTTTTTGGCGACCTTGCGCGCCTCCTCGCTCAGTTTGGCGTTTTCAAACTTGACCTTCAGTTCGTCAAGATCAAGATTTTCATTGTCCTCCCCCAGTTCCTTGCGGATGGCCTGCAATTGCTGCCTGAGGAAGAATTCCCGCTGTTTCTTGTCAATGTCCTCCTTGACCGATTTCTGGATTTCCTGGCTCATCTGGGCGGTGTCCAGCCGCTTGTTGAGATTTGAAGTAACGCGGCGCAGCAGTTCCTTCAATGTCGCTGTTTCAAGGATTGCCTGCTCTTCCTCCTGGGTAATATGCAGCTGGGAAGAGATGAGGTAGGAGGAATGAAAGGGATTGGTGAGGGACTCGACCGTCATGACGATTTCCGGGGGCAGCATGACCAGTTCGGCAAGTTTTTTGAACTGGGTTTTCAGGTTCAGATCAAGGGCCTCGGTTTCCTGGTCCATTGTTTCGTCCATGTCGAGCACCTCGACCTTGGCAACGAGATAAGGGGATGTCTGGACATAATTGATGATTCTGATCTTTTTGAAACCGCTGGTCAGGACATGGTAGGCGTTGTCGCTGTTCTTGACCAGCTTGTGGATATAGCCGGCCACGCCGATGGAGTAAAGGTGCTCGCCGGTCACCTGGTCCGGTTCCCCTTCAATGGGCTTATGGGAAACCAGGCCCAGCAGCCGGTTTTTCAGCAGGATATCATCGATCAGCTGCTTGGACTGCTCGCTTTTGACCTGCAGGGGAAAACCCATGCCGGGGAAAAAGACGAAACCGTGCAGCGGGAGGATGGGAAGTTCGTCGGGTACTTCCAGTTGATTGGGGTCAACGTTGGGATTATGTTTTTTGTCGTCACTCATAGCGATTGCCTCTCCCTTTATTCTCCTTTGATGGTGACCTTGATCGGGCTGGGTATCTTTTTCTTGGGCAGACGGATCAGCAGGAATCCGTTCTTGCAGGTGGATGTGGATGCTTCCCCATCGATGGGACCGGCAAGGGAGATGGTGCGCTTGAATTTGCCGTATTCCACCTCAAGCTGATGGATGCAGATGGTATGGTCAAAATCAGGCCGCAGACGTTCTCCTGAAACAGTGACGCTCGTATGATCGACCAGGACGGACAGTTTATCCGGGTCAACACCGGGGATTTCCATATAAACGATGAACTCATTGGCCGTTTCATAAACATCCGTGGCAAAAAACAGATTTTCCGTGTGGAAGGGAAACATGCGGTGAGTGGACATGTTGCGGAGCATGCGTCCGAATTCTCTTTCAATCTCGTCAAATGTATTGCCTGGGAATTTTTTGAAAGGATCCATTCTGTTGCCTCTGTTTCATGCTGGTTTTAATAAGTTTTCCAAATTTTTTAATAATACACGTAAAACTTGTGATGTGAAGTAAAATATATGTCATGATTGGGGCATATTGCAAAAAAAACAATAAGGATAAGCGATGGATAATGCAATAAGACTTGCCGCCGGCCTGCTGAAAAAAAGCCGGAAGGCCGTTGCCTTGACCGGCGCAGGGGCCAGCACTGAAAGCGGTATTCCTGATTTCCGCAGTGCCGGTGGTTTGTGGTCTCGCTTCGACCCCCTTGAGTACGGCACCCTGGGGGCCTTTCAAAGAAATCCGGCCAAGGTGTGGGAAATGCTTGAAGAACTGCTGGCGCTGGTGGACTGTCGGCCCAACCGTGGCCATGAAGCCATGGCCAGGCTTGAGGAGATTGGCATTATCCACGGCATCATCACCCAGAATATCGATGGCCTGCACCAGAAGGCAGGCAGCCGTCATGTTGTCGAGTTTCATGGGTCAATGGCATCCTTCAGCTGCCTGGGTTGCGGGGCAAAGAAGCTGCTTGATGAGGTGAGGCAAATGGAGCTGCCGCCGCAATGCCCTGTCTGCCAATCAATTCTTAAACCGGATGTGGTGTTCTTTGATGAGCAGATCCCCCCGCAGGCGCTGCTGGAGACCCAACAGCTTGTGCGCGGGGCCGATCTGCTGCTGGTGGCGGGGACCTCATGCGAGGTGATGCCTGCCTCGTTCATCCCCACTCAGCTTTTGAGTCAGGGAGCAAAGCTCATTGAAATCAATCTTGCGCCGGTGCTGGCAGGTATTGCCCAGGTGTCACTGACAGGAAAATTTACTGAAGTGATGGGCGCAATTGTTGATCAGATGACAGAGAGCTGATACATTAGAGCCTCTTGCAAAATGAACTCTTATCCGCTGCTCTGTGGCGAAGCTCTCGATTGGGGAAAAAAGGAAATGGAACAGATGCAACATGACAAGATGAGAAACGGCCGTGGGCTGCGCCGTCTGATCAGGGCCGGCAGATCATCGCTGGCCGGCTTTACGGCCGCTTTCAAGTATGAAGAGGCCTTTCGCCAGGAGGTGCTGCTCGCTGCTGTGCTTTTGCCTGCAGCCCTGCTGCTCGGAGAAACCGGGGTGGAAAGGGCACTGCTTGCCGGCAGTCTGCTGCTGGTGATGATCGTCGAGCTGCTGAATTCCGCCGTAGAGGCGGTAGTCGATCGGGTCGGTCTGGAATACCACCATCTTTCCGGCCGGGCCAAGGACATGGGCTCAGCCGCCGTATTGCTGGTGATTGTCCTTGCCGTGGTGGTCTGGCTGTTTATCCTGCTCCCCGTTTGACCGCGGCGGGCCGCTGCCTTCCGCTTCCTTTACCTGGTGAATTTGCCCAGTTCACCCATGACCTGGACGAGATTGTTCCTGCTTGATGCATTGAAGGCCGCCTCGTCGGCAACCGGCAGATCGTTTTTCGTCGTGACAACGCTCTGCACCGGCGGCCCTTTGTGCGGATAAACGGCCTTATAATTCAGGTCCACATAGCAGATCCGGTTCCAGTCGGTCAGGATGGTATATTCCCTTTGCTGATCGCCCAGCAGGTCAAAGCCCATGGAGTAGTCTCCCGGAGGGTTCTTGACGCCGAGCAGATTCATGACCGTTGCCGGGATATCGAGATGACTGGTCATGCGGTCCACCACCTCCGGCTTCATGCCCGGCACGTAAAGGACCAGCGGGACCCTGCTCTGCTCCTCAACGAAGTTGGAATTGTGCCCCCAGTGCCCTTTTTCCATGAATTCCTCGCCATGATCGCCGGTAATGATAACCATGGTGTTGTCCAGCAGCTGCTCCTGCTGCAGGAAATCAAGGATTCTTTTTATCAGGTAGTCCTGATGATGGCAGGCATTGACATAGCGATTGAAAATCAGGCCGCTGTCCTTTTCCAGAGACATGGTTGCGTAATTGAAGTCCTGCAGATATTCCTTTCTGATGACGCTTTCCTCAGGGAAATAATAGCGGGCATGGGGTGATTCAAAAAACATGAAGGTCATGAACGGCCTTGCGGTGTCGCGGTTTTCGAGAAACTCCAGCATGTCCGTGACATTTTTCCGGTCGGCCTTCCAGCCGAATTTTTCAATATGCTCGTGGAGCATTTCGCCCGGCACCCTGGCAAAGATGGTCTTGTCAAATTCCGGATAGGAAAATCGGGCGCTGGTATACATGCTCAGCTGATATCCCTGCCGCTGCAGTTCATCCATCAGCACCGGGCTTCTTCTTTCATCGAGAAAGGAAAACCAGGAATTGCCGTAAAGGCCGTAAAACATGGTGAACATGCCCTCGCGGGTGCCGATCCCCCCACTGTAATGCTGGGTGAAACGTTTGCCTTTGCGGGAGAAGGCAAAGGTCTCCGGCATGATTTCCTGATCCAGCATGTCCCAGCGCAGGGATTCCGCCACCAGCCAGACAATGTTGAGGGGTTTTCCCGGTGGCTCGACCTGCAGGGGGTGCAGGGGATAGTGCAGGGCGGATGACCTGCTGGCAAAGGAGACATCGTTCCGGCGTGCCACATTGAAACCCATTTTTTTGGCCAGACTGCGGAAGGTGAGAGGCAGATACAGGGGATAGGTGTTGGCCGTGACCAGAATGGGACTGTAACCCTGCAGATGGCTGATGCCGTAAGTGATTCTTTCACCACAGGTAAGCACCAGGAAAATAACGGACAGATAGACATAGGCCTTGCGGGGGCTGCCGGGAAGTCTGCCCCGGGACAGAAGAGAGCGAAGAAGCCACAGGAGAAAGACCGGCAGGAGGATGATGCCGCCGACCACGAGCCCATAGGTCATGGCGGCCCCGTTGCTTGTCCCCATGGATTCGATGCCGCCGGGGGTGCTAATCAGGTTCCAGACAAAGCCGTTGAAGTGAAACCCGAAAAGACTGTAGATAGTGCGGTCGGCGTAGAGCAGGATGATGGTGGAAGCTGACGTGGCAACGGCAACGGTGTAGGTCAGGGCCGGGAACAGCCGTCTGTTTTCGCCCCGGGCCAGGACCCTGCAGAACAGGTAATGGCACAGTTTGGTGATGATAAAGGCCGGCAGCAGATAAATAAAGCCGTAGGTCAGAAAGACGGCCATTGAAAAGAGGGCTGTTTTCACATTGTGGAAGGCTGTTTTCTGCAGATAAACAGAGCAGATGGCCAGGGTGACGAGGTAGCAGATGGTGAAATAGTAGTTGAGTAAACGGGAGCGATCGTTAAAGTTCATATGTCCTGTGGAATGATTGGCCGTACCGGCTGATATCTTATATATTCAACTTTCGGAGTTGTGGTAACATGTTGCAATTAAATAAATATTTTCAGGGAGCCCGCAGCCTGTTTCCAGAGAATTCAGAAGCCAGGAGTCAGGAGCCAGAATAAAACGTAATAAAATCAATCATTCTGAATTCTGTCTCCTGCTTCCTGTATTCCCATGACGGAGAGCAGAGCAGCAACAATATCACAAAAATACAGTTATTTCGTCAAAATAGATCAAGTCAGAAAGTTGAGTTATATACAAAAGTGCCATGAAAAACAGGAAGGGCATGAAGCCGCTCTGTCAGTCATACGGCTTCATGCCCTTCCTGTTTTTTGGCTAAAGGGTAAAAAAAATATAATATAAATATTATCTGCGGGCAATCTTATGATGACAGCAATTGCCGGGCTGCTTGTTTATATGGGAGACCATAGGCACATAAAAGGTTCCCGGCATGTGCCCTGCATCGGATATTTATTTTGTTAATCCCTTGACGCCGGCAATGGTAACCGGGGTCTTATCCGTGTCACCGTAAAATTTGACGAAACGGCCTACCTTGAGTAAGGAGGCGTCTTGTGCCAGGTCCTGCATAAAGGCATGGGAAACCGACGTATAGAGAAGCTCGGCCGTGATGGTGAAGGGGCCGCTCTGATCGCCGACAGGCACCTGATAGGTCACCAGGTCCGAGCCGCCGGTGAAATTTTCGTCAGCCTCCGCCGCTCCCTTAACGGCAATATCGGCCCCGGCCGTATGTTTATCGAATCCTTTGGGCAGCAGGCGGTTATCCTTGATATACCCTGCTGCGCGCAACAGGGTATAAGTGACCTCCCCGTCCGTGTTCTGCATGACCGATTCATAGATCTGCACCTGGTCCTGCCGGCTGATCACATCGTAGTGGGGTTCAAAGAGATTTTTTTCGTCACCGTCATCGCCGGTAATGGCGCCGTCTGCCTGGGTCCTGCCTGATTCGAAAATTACCGCGCCTGCGCCGTCCTGCACCATGAGATGCAGCCAGGCCCGTCTGGAGGGGAAGCCGGTGGGGAATTTATGGCCGACCATGCTTTCCACGGCCACGGCGACAGTCAGGGTGCCGTTGCTGATTGTGCCGCCATAAAGAGAAAGGGCGGCGCTTTGCTGCTGCAGCAGTTCGGCGGCGCGTTTTTTGGTGTCCTCAATTTTTTCCGTCGAGGCAGCGATCCCGAGAGGGACGAGATTATCCTGCATGATGTTCAGCAGCAGGATATTGCCGCCGACAAAATGGTGCTGGGAGAAATGGTCCTTTTCCGTGGAATCCTTGTGCGCCGGCATGGCGATCAGCACCCCGCCGGCTGGTGAGTGGGGCATGTGGCATTCCTGGCAGAGCCGCACCGTGCCGACCTGCTCCGTGATATCATGCCGGGTGCCGAGCGGCTCGCCGTATTCGCTGTGCAGCCACTCCAGGTAGGGGGTCTGCTCGGGGAATTCGCCGGCAATATTGCCTGCCGAGTCCAGATACGGAGTATAGAGGGTATGACAGGTGGCGCATAAGGCGGAGTCGTTGCTGTGGGCGCTGTACAGCGGGGTAAAGCCGATGCTTGTCTGCATGGGTTCCGCTACCGTTTCCTGGTATGGCCCGAAGATGGGCCGATGCGGGGCGGGGGTTTGCAGGTCGATGCTGAATTTGCCGCTGAAATTTTCCTTGGTCCCCAGTCCTTTATCTTCAATCTGGTGACAGAGACTGCAGGATACGCCGTCAAGGGCGGCCTCATGCAAGGGGGTGGTCGGATCAGTAAAGGTGTCGAAAGGGGCGGCGGCGGATTCACCGCCGTATGCCTGTTTGTCGGCGTTGAGCTGGGTCCAGGCCATGGGCATGTGACAGGTGACGCATTTTTCTTCAATTACCTGCTTGATGGCCGGATTGCGGCTGGTTTCCGAGACGACCTTGGCCTGCCAGAAAGGATCCCGGGAGGCGTTGGCCATCATGGTTGAGCGCCAGTGGTTGGTGATGGACATGTCACGTCCTTCCCGGTCAGCGAGGTTGCCATGGCATAAGGAACATCGGCCTGAGCCGATAAAGTTTTTTTCAGTAAAAATAGTCATGGGCGAGCCGAGGACAAGCTGCTGTCTGCTGTTTTTCGGTACAGCCAGAGCGACATCCCGGGTCATCTGCTCAATTTTCTGGGGGCCTTTGAAAAAAGCGGGAATCGTTCCGTTTGCACCATGTGGGGCCTGGGCGCAGCCATTTAACAGTGAAAAAGATAAAAAAGTGGTGGATGAAAAGAGAAACAATCTACAGGTTGAAAGCCTTCCTTTTTTGCTGTTCATGGTTTTTCCCCCGATTTTTGTGGCGATTAGGTATAAGAATGGCGCGCTGAGGAGTAATGTCCTGATATGTTTATTGCAGCAAAGCTCTATTTGGTGTCTTGACAAGCAGGTAAACAGTATCTACTTAAACTGTTATGGTAAATATTGCAAATATACTAAGCGTTTTCAGGTTATTATTTATCTCGCCGCTGCTGCTTTTTTTAGCCTGGACATCCAGACATGATCTGTTTCTTTTTTTTATCATTCTGGCGCTGGTGACTGATTTTCTTGACGGCTATTTTGCCAGAAAATATCAACAGGTGACGGAGCTGGGTGCCAGACTTGACAGTCTGGCGGATATGACCATCTATCTGATTGTGCCCCTGGCCGTATGGTGGTTGTGGCCCCAGGTCATCATCAGGGAGGCCCTGTATGTCGGTGCGGCCCTGATCAGTTTTGTCATCCCGGTGCTGATCGGTTATGTGAAATTCAGGCGTCTGACATGTTATCATACCTGGGGGGCAAAGCTTTCGGCCGTGTTGTTGAGCAGCTCTATCCTGCTGATGTTGCTGGGTGGGCCGGCTTGGCCCTTTCATATTGCCACCGTCATTTTTGTCATGGCCGAAATAGAGGAGCTGTGCATTACCGCCCTGCTGCCTGCCTGGCAGCCTGATATTCCTTCGGTTTTCCACGCTCGGCGCATCCGTCGCAGGAAAATGGATGAGGCTGGACCGGTTCAGGGCGGCAAATCGTACTGAAGGTTGTTGCCCGAAAAGTCTGAAGGCAGTTTCAGCCGCCCTACACAACGGGGAAATCAGCGGGTAAGCATGCCGGCAAAGTTTAGGCGGAAAAACCGGGCCTTTTTCCCCATGCTGCTGCTTTCAAGTCCATGCAGAAAGATGCGTGTCATATCAGCCATCAGGATTCCATCGTTTTATCCGGGGGTACCGCGGGTAATCCCCGACAGTACCGATCTGTTGGGTCGGGTTGTTAATCTTTTCACGTAATTTGCCCTGCATTTCATGTCCGCTGTCCATCCTTCTTGACCCGCTTTTTTTTTCCGGGTAGGCTGTGGTATACATGTTGTATCGGTATCGTTACCAGACGGGTATTATGAGTGAGGACGGGATGATGAAGCTGCATACTTTATTGTTTATGCTGGCGGGGTTACTGGTGGTCGCGGCAACTGCCGGGGCGCGGGAGGTACGGCTGCAGGTCGGTGAAACATACCGGGAGGACAATCTCACCATCATCTGTGAGGCGGCGGGTGCAGGGCAGGCTATGGTCCCTTTGTCACTCCGGGAGTGCCAGCACTGGGATGACTTCAACAAGAAGTGTCTTTTTGAAAAAAACACGCTGACTTACCGCAACCTGGAATGTGTGGAAGAATGCCAGCACTGGGATTCGTTCCGCAAGACCTGTGATTATCAGACCAGGTGCACTTTTTTCCCGGACCATGAAACGTTTGTTCGCACCACCTGCGACGAGTTTGATGACTTCAAGCATAAATGCCTGAGAACCCGGGAGACGAAAATCGGCTCCTCCGGCCGGGGCCGCCGGTAACACAGCAGCAGCACCTCCCGGAAGATGGCAATGGCCTCCTTGTCCATGGAGGAGATAAAATCCGAGATGGTGGTGAAATGGGGCCGGCTGTTGGCGGGTAGGGCCATGAAGATGATATTCTCCTCGCAGCATTTGGCAATCTTGCGGCTGGAGGTGATGCCCCGGGAATAGGCGTACGGGATGATTTTTAACAGGATGCGGGGATCAAAGGCCGGAGCGCCGGTTTCATCGTTTTTAAACCGGTGGTCAAAACAGGAGAGATCAAGCTCGTTATCGATGAGGTGGTTCAGGGTGAATTCGAAGGTGCCGGGCTGGATCTGTTTGGAAAACATCACCGGGATGAGCTGACCCTGGGCATAGCAGTAAGGTTTGTATTTGGCCACTGCAATTCCTTGTCACTCCTATCTTGGTTATGTCAGTCCCAAAGAATTTGAGGAATTGTGGCTTCTGAAAAAAGCCGCTTAACAAAAGTGTCCATTTTTACTTGACCAGGTCACTTCGATGTGGCTATCTTCATTTTCCGGTTCCAGCGGAGGCACACCATCCGCTGGAACCGGTTGTTAACTGATCGTTTTTTCGCTGCCTGTCAGAAGTCCTCGAAGACTCTGCTACAATCAGGCGAGGTCGAAACGGTCAAGGTTCATTACTTTGTTCCACACCGCAATAAAGTCGTGCAGGAATTTCTTCTGGGAGTCCTTGCATCCGTAGACTTCCGCCAAGGCCCTGAGTTGGGAGTTCGAGCCGAAGAGGAGATCGACTCGGGAGCCGGTCCACTTGAGTTCGCCGCTCTGGCGGTCACGACCCTCGAACACGTCTTTGTCTTCCGAGGTTGCCTTCCAGGTCGTGCTCATGTCGAGCAGATTCACGAAGAAGTCATTGGTGAGCGTCTCTGGCCGCGTGGTGAAGACACCGTGCCGGGACTGTCCGAAGTTGGCATTCAATACGCGCATGCCGCCAATGAGAACCGTCATCTCAGGAGCTGTCAACGTCAGCAGTTGCGCACGATCAACCAGAAGCTCCTCAGCCGATACGGCGTATTTGGTTTTCTGGTAGTTACGGAACCCGTCTGCAACCGGTTCGAGTACGGCGAATGACTCCACGTCGGTTTGCTCCTGGGACGCATCCGTGCGACCAGGCGTGAAGGGAACGGTCACATCGTGACCACCATTCTTGGCAGCCTGCTCGACACCTGCGCATCCACCCAGGACAATCAAGTCGGCAAGCGAAACCTTCCTGCCGCCAGACTGCGCGCTGTTGAACTCCTTTTGGATACCCTCAAGGGTTTGCAGCACCTTCGCAAGTTGCTCAGGCTGGTTGACTTGCCAATCCTTTTGCGGAGCAAGACGGATGCGCGCTCCATTGGCGCCTCCGCGCATGTCAGAGCCTCGGAATGTGGACGCCGAAGCCCAGGCGGTGGAGACCAGTTGGGAGACAGACAGTCCCGAGGCAAGGATCTTGCCCTTGAGGTCTGCGATGTCCTGCGCGTTAATCAGCTCATGATCGACTGCGGGCACCGGGTCTTGCCAGATCAGTTCCTCCGTCGGAACCTCCGGGCCGAGATAGCGCGAGCGGGGTCCCATGTCACGGTGCGTCAGCTTGAACCACGCCCGGGCGAAGGCATCGGCGAATTCCTCGGGGTTCTGCAGGTAGCGCCGCGCGATCGGCTCGTAGACCGGGTCGAAACGCAGCGAGAGGTCCGCCGTGGTCATCATCGGCCGGTGCTTCTTCGACGGGTCATGCGCGTCAACCACCATGTCCTCTTCGTCCACGTCCTTGGCCAGCCACTGATTCGCACCGGCCGGGCTCTTGACCAGCTCCCACTCGTATTTGAACAGCACCTTCAGATAACCCATGTCCCATTGGGTCGGGTTCGGCTTCCAGGCGCCCTCGATGCCGCTGCCGATCGCATCGCCGCCTTTGCCGCTACCGAAACTGCTCTTCCAGCCGAGTCCCTGTTGCTCAATTGGGGCGGCTTCAGGTTCCGGACCGACATGGGACGCAGGGCCGGCGCCGTGACACTTGCCGAAGGTGTGGCCGCCGGCGACCAGCGCGACGGTTTCTTCGTCGTTCATGGCCATGCGCGCAAAGGTTTCGCGGACGTCACGGCCGGAGGCGACCGGGTCCGGGTTGCCGTCCGGGCCTTCCGGGTTCACGTAGATGAGGCCCATCTGCACGGCGGCAAGCGGATTATCGAGGTCCCGATCACCGGAGTAGCGGCTCTTGGGCTTGTCGCTCGTAGCCAGCCATTCCTCTTCGGCACCCCAGTAGATGTCCTGTTCCGGCTCCCAGACGTCTTCGCGCCCGCCGGCAAAACCGAAGGTCTTGAATCCCATCGACTCAAGGGCGCAGTTGCCGGTGAGAATCATCAGGTCGGCCCAGGAGATCTTGCTGCCGTATTTCTGCTTGATCGGCCAAAGCAGGCGGCGTGCTTTGTCGAGGTTCACGTTATCCGGCCAGCTGTTCAGGGGTGCCAAGCGTTGAGAGCCGGACCCCGCCCCGCCGCGGCCGTCGCCCATGCGGTACGTGCCAGCGCTGTGCCACGCCATGCGGATGAAGAGCCCGCCGTAGTGACCGTAATCGGCCGGCCACCAGTCCTGCGAGTCGGTCATCAGGGCATAGAGGTCTTTTTTTACGGCCGCCAGGTCGAGTTTCTTGAATTCCTCAGCGTAGTCAAACTCCTCGCCCATGGGATTGGATTTGCTTGAGTGCTGGTGCAGGATGTTAAGGTTCAACTGGTTAGGCCACCAGTCCCGGTTCGACTTGCCTTTGCCGGCGACTTGTTTGCTCGTTCTGCCCGTTACCGGGCACTTGCTTTCATCATTCATTTCCATCCTCCTTTCATTTAATGTTCGGATTTGGATAGCTAAAACGGGAGCATCTGCGATTACTTGGGATATGAATTAAATCCACCGTTTCTTGTGTATACTACTAGATAGGATCTTTTTGTTCTTCATTAAATGACAAAAAATTCTATCAATTATTTTCATCGTTCAGACACTGCTTACAAATACCGTGTAATTCAAGATGACGTGCCTGAATAGACCCTAAATCGGAAATAGATTCCGGCAGATTTGACCTGTCGAAATCGGGCCAGTAGATATCCTCCACTCGCTTGCACCTCGTACAGATAAAATGGTGGTGTTGATCGAGGTTGATATCAAAAAGGGTTCGCGCATTAGATAAGTTAAGTCTTTTGATGATGCCAAGTTCGTCAAAAGTGGCCAGTGTCCTGTAAACCGTATCTAGGGATATTGTCGGCAACCTTCTTCGCAGTTTCTTGAAAATGAGCTCCGGCGAAGGGTGATCCTTATGAGACAACAGCTCCTTGAAGATCTCAAGTCGTTGCGGTGTCAATTTTATTCCCGCCTGGTCACAGAGTTTCCTAATTTTTTGAAGCTCGTTATCTTTCATGGTCATCTGAAGAATAAATTCAATAAAGATTATTTATTATATAAGAATAAATACTATTATTTATTTGTCAAGAAAATTCTTCGGGTGAGCGAGGAAGAGAGATATTCTGCTTTTTGAATATAGCGAGCGCATTCATTAGATTTTCAAGTAAGGAATTGACGAGAACAGCACACATTCCGACTTCCGATAGAGGAGCAAAGTGGTTAGAATTATCGGTAAGATTATCCTACAGATTCCGCAAGATTATCCTACAGATTCCGCGGGATTTTTTGTTACCTTCTGCCGATGCCCAGAACGGACAAACGCCTTGGTTGTTCCAGAATAGAATTCCTCTGGCAGTCCTGTCCATTAGAAAAAAATTCAGTTTAAGATGTTTCCTGAGCCATTCGGCAGGAAGCGCTATGATAAAATCTTCTGAAATATGACAGCCCTGTGCGTCTAAGGGCGTTTGTAACGCAATACCAGCGGGTTGGGGAGATTGTCTTGTTTTGGCTTATTGCTCCGGGTTAATGAAAAACGGGGACAGAACGGGGCGAGAAGGGGTAAATAACAAAAAAGCACTTAACCCGATCCGGGGTCAAGTGCTTGTTATATGCTGGTGGGCCGTCCCGGGATCGAACCGGGGACCTGCTGATTAAGAGTCAGATGCTCTACCGATTGAGCTAACGGCCCATTGTGTGAACGGGACCTATACTTAGCATACTGAGGGTATGATCGTCAAGTATCGTTTCAGCTGTTTTCCTTCACAATCTTTTTAATATCTTCGTTGCCAATGGTCTCATGATCAAGAAGGGCCTGGGTCATGGCATCAAGGATTTTCCTGTTGTCGGTAAGTATTTTTTTTGTCGTCTCATAAGCTGAATTGATGAGGGCTTTTACCGAACCATCTATTTTTAAGGCAGTGGCTTCGCTGATGATCGGGCCGGGGTACCCCGGGGCAGGACTTGCCGCTTTAAAGGTGATGGTGCCGATTTCTTCGCTCATGCCCCATTCGCATACCATCTTGCGGGCCAGATCAGAGGCCCGGTCAATGTCATTGCCGGCTCCGGTGGTGATGTCGCCGAACGCGATCTCCTCCGCGATCCTTCCGCCCAGCAGAATGCAGAGATTGTTGAAGAGATATGATTTCGAGTGGGAGAGCTTATCCTCTTCCGGGAGCTGCATGGTAAGGCCCAGGGCCTTGCCCCGCGGGATAATCGTTACCTTGTGCACCGGGTCGGCGCCGGGCAGCATCCATGCCGCCAGGGCATGACCGGCCTCATGAACGGCGGTGATTTTCTTTTCTTTTTCCGTGATGATGAGGCTGCGTCTTTCTGCCCCCATCATGACCTTGTCTTTGGCCTTTTCAAGAATGTCCATGGTCACGATGCTGCCGTCAGCTTTTCTGGCCACCATCAGCGCCGCCTCGTTGACCATGTTGGCGAGTTCTGCGCCGGAAAACCCCGGCGTACCCTTGGCAATAATCTTCCAGTTTACGTCACTGCTGGCCTGGATTTTCTGGGCATGCACTTTGAGGATCTGTTCACGTCCCCCCACATCGGGCAGGGGAACCATTACCTGGCGGTCAAAACGGCCGGGGCGCAGCAGGGCAGGGTCAAGAATATCCTGGCGGTTGGTCGCGGCGATTATGATAACCGCTTCGTTTACTTCAAAACCGTCCATTTCCACCAGCAGCTGGTTTAAGGTCTGCTCCCGTTCGTCATTACCGCCGCCGCCTCCGCCGCCGGCACTGCGGTGCCGGCCGACAGCGTCAATTTCATCAATAAAGATTATACAGGGCGCTTTTTTCTTTCCTTCTTTGAAGAGATCCCGGACGCGGGAAGCGCCGATACCGACATACATCTCAACAAAATTTGAACCGCTGATGGAAAAAAAAGGGACGCCGGCCTCGCCGGCAATAGCCTTGGCAAGCAGGGTTTTACCGGTACCCGGTTCGCCATAGAGCAGAACGCCTTTAGGGATGCGGGCCCCGGCCTGGGTAAATTTGGCAGGGTCTTTCAGGAAGTCGACAATTTCCACCAGTTCATCCTTTGCCTCGTCAACACCGGCAACATCTTTGAACTTGACCTTGGACTCCTGACCGTCAATAAGTCTCGCCCTGCTTTTGCCGAAGGCCATGGCCTTTCCGCCGCCGCCTTTTTCCCCGCCTTGCTGGGAAAAGAAAAACCAGAGGAAAATAATGAGCAGGAAGGGAACCCAGGAAAGAAAGGTCTGCAGAAACCAGTGCGGTTTCTTGGTTTCGCGAATCTCAATGTTAATCCCGGATTTAAGCAGGGGGGCGACAACCGCCGGATTTTCGGGGGAAACGGTTTTAAAGGCTTCGCCATTGGAGTTCGTCCAGGTTATGACGTTTCCCTCTATCTTTACATCAGGAACAGTTCCCTGTTCGATCCGTTTTAAAAAGTCGGTGTAGTTGACATGGTTGATGTCATCGGGCGGCTTTTTAAAAACATTGAGGAGGAGAATGCCGATCAGTCCGATAATGAGCCAGATAGAAAGATTTTTATAAAAATATTTCAAAAAAGTTCTCCTGGAGTGTTTTTTGTGTATTGAGGGTCTGGACGCATTGTGCGCCCATCCCTTTCCTGGGATGTGGGTTGGGCCGGGAGAAGAATTCCTGATCCAATTCAATTAGGATATAAACATAAGTTTGCGGAAAGGTAAAGCAGCTATATGCATGGAAATGCATAAAAAAAAGACCTGGCCGGCCGGCCAGGTCTTTGGAGGAGGAAGCTGTGTTGTTTTTTGGTTGATTACAGTGTATATCTCTTTGGTTACTTTTGACCGCCTGGGCCGCCACCCAAGGGGTCGATCGGAGAAGCTTTCTCGTTTGGCTAGTAGAGCAAGCTTGATGCTTTGTTGATACAGCAATAGGCGTGCCATGTTGCTCTATTGCTGCAAAAAATGGCCTGTTTTTTTATTTTTTCTTGTGATTTCAGTATGATACATGTTAAGGCCTGGCCTGGTGGTCGAGTGCTGTCATTTGACAAGCATGACGCAATGTGCGCCCGATAAGTATTTGCAATGGACGCATATTGCGATCTGGGCGCAAATGTAGGCCTGATTCTGCTTCGTTGGCTGATCCGAATGCCTTCATCGCAAGTTGTGCTGTTAATGTACTGATTATAAAGTAAAAATTCTATTATGCTGTTGCATTATTTCAGTTGCTGAAGGTGGGGCGGGCTAAAAATGATCTGTCAATGTTAAACTTAATTTGTAATTGCGTTGATATTTTTTCTTGACAACGCTGGTGTCCTGTTTTAAATATATTTCAAAGTTTATTGTAATTGTTTGTTGATTGTTTTTTTATAACGGAATTTCTCAAAAATAAGTTTTTTCATTTTTAAAAAAAGGAGGTGGGCAGGCGAAAAAAAGAGGAAACTTCCCGGAGTGGATCCGCCAATTTGTTCCGGAGAGTGAGAGAAAAAAGTCTTTGAGCAGAGATGCTCGTTTAATGTAAAGGAGAAGCAAATGGACGGCATATTATTTCTCGTTTTTTGGCTAGGTTGCGCTTCGCTCCATACGGTTTATGATCTCAAGGTCAGGCCGGTGCTTCGTGCGGTTCGTGAAGAAAGTGATTTTTCCTAGTCACATTTTTTGATGAATGTCCTTGTGATCCATGAAAAAAATCGAAGGAGTGAATGCAATGAACAATATATTAGCTCAAGTTCTGCCCCAAGAGGGTGAAGGACTATCGGTAAAATCCTCTGGTGGTTATAATGCCGCAATAGCCTTGAGTGGCCTGCTGGCCCTTGTTGGTATCGGTTTTGGTGTGCATGCTTTCCTGCAGGGTTATCATAATGCCTATAACGTTACCCGGGAAGTGCCCTGGGGCATCCTGATCGCCACCTATGTTTTCTTTGTCGTAACCTCAACCGGTCTGTGTCTCGTTTCATCAATAGGTCATGTCTTTAATGTAGAAGCTTTCAAGCCCATCGCCAAACGTTCTGTCTTCATGGCCATTACCACCATCATCGCCGGTTTTGTGGTAATTGCCTTTGAGATTGAAAACCCCTGGCGTATGGCTATCTGGAATGTTATATCGCCAAATCTGACCTCCAACATCTGGTGGATGGGTACGCTGTACGGTGCATATCTCTTTTTCATGCTTATTGAGTTTGCCCTGCTCCAGGCCGGCAAACACAAACAGGCCGGATATTTAGGTCTGATGGGCGTGGTAGCCGGTGTGGCCGCGCACAGTAATCTCGGTGCGGTATTCGGATTGCTTAATGGCCGTGAATTCTGGCATGGACCCTACATGCCCATTTACTTCATCACCTCTGCCATGATGTCTGGTTGTGCTGCAGTAATATTCTTTCACTGGATCGGCTATAAGGCAAACGGCTGGAAGATGAGCCCGGCCCTGGAGAGTTCCCTGCAGTCAACTGCCAAACTGGGCGCCCTGCTGATGACCGTCATCATGTTTTTCACCTGCTGGAAAGTGATCTCCGGTATCAGTGGTCAGCCCCCGGGAAAATATGAGGCCATGATGTCAATCCTGAGTGGTCCGTATGCGGTGAATTTCTGGATCGGTGAGATCATGATGGGTATGGTTCTGCCTTTCTGTATTATTCTTGCTGTCCGGGCAAAAAATTTAAACGCCCTCTTTGTCGCATCCGTTTCAAGCGTTATCGGTATTTTCTTCATGCGCTATGATCTGGTAGTGGTTGGTATGATTGTTCCCCAGTTGCATGAAATGGGAATCGTCGGTCAGCCGCATCTGTGGGCATATACCCCGAGCCTCCATGAGATTATGGTTGTGGTCGGCGGTATGGCTCTTTGTGCCATGGGATTTCTGATGGGTGAGCGTCTTTTCAAGGGTCATCTGTCCGAGGATCACTAAAATAAGGCTTTCTGAACAAGGAAGGTGGAGGAGTTTATCTTCTCCGCCTCTCTCGCAAAAGCTGTAAAACAGGACAAAGAGTCTAAGGAGAATACAATGGCCAGAAAGAAGTCTGATATACAGCCCTTACGGCCTGATTTGCCGATCTACCCGATTGGTGTTGCGGCAAAATTGCTCAATGTCCATCCAAGAACGCTTCGAATTTATGAAGCGGAAGGATTGATAAAGCCCGCCCATCGTGGATCACGACGCATGTTCTCTCCCAATGATATCAGATGGATTGATTGTCTGCGGAAGATGATTCATGAGCAGGGCATCAGTATCCCTGGTTTGAAGAAGTTGTTGAAACTGATTCCCTGCTGGGAAGTAGCCGGTTGTCCCGCTGACATTCATGAAGGATGTCTGGCCAGGGTTGACTGGTCATGCCCCCGCACCCTGCACGAGGTTGGCGATAAAGTTGCTGAGCGTCAGGCAAAGTTGGCAGATCTGGAAAAGAAAAAAAAAACTATTGGAAAAAAAAAGCAAGTATTACCAGGTTGATTTTCCCGCACAACTCACCACTTGCCGACGCTTTTCAGGAGCAGGCAAGAAAATTGTGTGGATAAGCAGGTATACTCCGGTTGAAAGAGGCGGCGAGGACTCTGTCCGTCTCGCCTCGTGAAATGAAAATCTGCTAATAAATTCGTTAAGTTGAAAATAGCGGTATTCCTCTGTTCCGGAGAGGGATCCCGCTATTTTTATTTCAGGAAGACCTGATTACCATTGCGTTGCCCAGGGAAGGTCTCAGTCAGACTCCTCCCCCGTCGGGTTTGTCAGGCCGTAACGGTCGATCTTGCGGCGCAAGGTGTCTTTTGATATGCCCAGTTCCCGGCAGGTGTCCATCCTACGCCATTTGTTTTTCTCCAGGGAAAGATAGATCGCCTGCTTCTCGATTTCTTCCAGGGTCTGCGAAGCGGATGGTGGTGACGCAATTTTCTCCTGGGCAACGCTGCCGGGCGTATAAAAAGGTTCGGGAAGATGTTCGGGTTGGATAAAGCCCCCGTCGCAGAGAATAAAGGCGTATTCAATGATGTTTTCCAGTTCCCTGATATTGCCCGGGTAATCGTAGCGCATGAGAATGTTCAAGGCCGCACTGGCAATGCCCACGATATCCTTGCCCTGCAGCGCGCTGAACTGCTTGATGAAATGATCGGTTAAGATGGGGATGTCTTCTCTTCTCTCTCTCAGGGGGGGCAGGTGGATTTTCACCACGTTAAGCCGGTAAAAAAGATCCTCCCGGAAAGATCCCTGTTGCACCAGTTCCTGCAGATTGCGGTTGGTGGCGGTGATAATACGGACATCGGCTGAGATGGGCGTGTTGGAGCCCAATGGTTCGTATACCTTGTTCTGCAGGACCCGGAGGAGTTTCACCTGCAGGGATTGGGGAATGTCGCCGATTTCATCGAGGAACAGGGTGCCTTTTTCCGCAGCGGCAAAGCGGCCGATTTTGTCTTTTTTGGCATCGGTGAAAGCCCCTGCCTTGTAGCCGAACAGTTCCGACTCGAGCAGTGTTTCGGGCAGGGCACCACAGTTGACGATGATAAAGGGATTATCAGCCCGGTGGCTGGCATGGTAGATGGCGCGGGCCACCAGTTCCTTTCCTGTTCCGCTTTCCCCCAGGATCAGCACGGTGCTCGGGCTTTTGGCAATATCCGGCAGGATATTGAAGATGCGTTGCATGACCGCGCTTTTGCTGATGATCTCGTCAAAGGTGTAATTTTTTGTCAGCTGCTTGCGCAGGCTGGCGAGAGTTGACAGGTCGCGGAATGTTTCAACTCCGCCGATGATGTTGCCGTCATTGTCGATGAGTGGCGCAGCGCTGATGCTGATCGGAATTTTCTCTCCCTTGGCGTTGGTTATGGTGATGGAAAGATTGGAAACAGGCTTGCCGCTGTACAGGCATTGGGCGATGGCGCAGTTTTTCCCGCAAATACTCGAATGGAAGATATCGCTGCAGAATTTACCGATAGCATCTTTGCTTGACCAGCCGGTGATCTGTTCCGCTGCCCGGTTGAATGAGGTGATCTTCCAGTTGCGGTCCACCGTGAAAACCCCATCGGCAACAGAATCAAGAATGAGATGGTTTTTTATGCTGCTCGTCATATCCCTGAAGGTCTCGATGCCGCCGATGATCTTGCCCTGATGGTCCAGGAAGGGGGCGGCGCTGATATTAAGCGGGATGGTTTCGCCTTTTTTCGATTTTATGTAAATGGTCTGGTCGATAATCGCTTTTCGCTCTTTGACGCTCTGGCCAAGAATGCATGCCTCGCCGCAGACGTTCGAATGGAAAATCTGGCTGCATGATTTGCCGATTACTTCTTTCTCCGTCCAGCCGGTAATGGATTCCGCCGCCTTGTTGAATGAGGTGATTTTCCAGTTTCTGTCAACCGTGAAAACACCGTCGGCGATGGAATTTAAAATCAGTTTCTTGGTGATGGTTGCGGTGATGTCGCGGAAGCTTTCCACCCCGCCGATGACATTGCCTTCATGGTCTGTCAAAGGGGCGGCGCTTATGCTCACCGGCACCGTTGTGCCGTCTTTTCTCTCGATAAAGATCAACCTGTCAAGAATGGTTTTGCCGTCGCGGACGCTCTTGGCGAGCAGGCACGAGTCGCCACAGACATTGGAGTGAAAAATTTCCCGGCAGGATCTGCCGATAACCTCTTGCTGGGTCCAGCCCGTGATGGCCTCGGCCGTTCTGTTGAAAGAGGTGATCTGCCAGTTGATATCAACGGTAAATACGCCGTCAGCCAGTGAGTCAAGTACCAGCTGGTTGACCATGAAGGATTGAGGGGTTTCCTGGAAGGTGATAATGGCACCGGCAAGGTTGCCCGTCTTGTCAGGAACAGGAATGGCCGTAACGGTCACGGCGGGGTTCTGCCCGGTGGTTGATTTTTTCAGCACCATGGGGAAGGATGCCATCGATTTGCCTGAAGCTATCGTGGTGCAGAGATTGATAAAATCCCTCAGGTGATCGTGATGGCTGAAAAAATTATGGCATGTCATGCCGATGGCGTCAGCAGCCTTAACTTGCAGGAGCTCTTCGGCGGCCCGGCTGAAGAAGGTGATCTCCCACTTGGAGTTAACGGTGAACACAGGAAGTAAGACCTGCGCTGGTGCTGCAATCTGTTCATTCATGTTGCGAATTTTCTTTTATGTGTTTATTTAACATCGAGGGGCATGATACTTATTAAGATTTACGCTGCGCAACTTAGTCATAAGCTTGTCTGCCGTCAAGCCACTTGTGGCTGTGCTACAGCTTTGTTGCAGAATTGACTTGACAGTTTTGCTTTTGTGTGATTGGTTGTGCGACGCAGTTGTCTGTCTTTATGTTCGGCAGCGTGGTTGTCGGATTTCAGATTCCGTCATTGTAACTTGTTTGAATAGCACGAAAAATTGGCGGCCTGCCTTTGCCGGCTGCCGTGATAATAATTTTTTGATGGAGATGCAATATGAAAATTAGCGACTTGGAAAAGCTCAAAAATGAGGGTGTTGAAAATTTGCCCTCTCGTGAGCGGCGGCGTTTTTTGCAATTCGGCCTCTCGGTAACCGGCGTGTTCCTGGGTGGCTCCATCTTGTCACTGACTTCAGCCCGCAATGTGCAGGGCGCTGTTGAGGTCATGCCCCAACAGGCTCAGAAATTTCCTTACAGTCCTCATTACTCCATGGTGATCAGGCAGAATCGTTGCATTGATTGTGAGCGCTGTAAAGAGGCATGTGTGAAGACCAACCATGTGCCTTCCTATGGTTACAGAACAACAATCCTGGAGATGGAGAGGGAAACAAGCCCCGGTGAAACTGAGCGCATCTTTATGCCGGTTCTCTGTAACCACTGTAATCGTCCTCCCTGCGTACGGGTCTGTCCGACCAAGGCCACATATAAAGATAAGAAAACCGGCATTGTTATGATGGATTATAAAAAATGTATCGGCTGTAAAACCTGCATGGCCGCCTGCCCTTACAATGCGCGTTATTTTAAGGAAGAGAACCGGGCGGTGGACAAATGCAATTTCTGTTATGATACGAGACTGGCAAACGGTGAGAAAGATACGGCCTGCGCCGCCGCCTGTCCAGCTGATGTTCGTGTATTCGGTGATCTTTCCGATCCCGCCAGCAGAGTTTACAAGCTGATCCATGCTCCGGAAAAGGTTGCCTGGGTATTGCGTCCTGAAACCGGAGCGCTTCCCAATATCTACTATATGAACGACTAATTGCCAGAGAGGATGAATATGAATATTGAACAGAAAGGTTTTGCGGGTTTCTTGAGTGTGCTGGCACTTGCCGGGCTGTTTTTCGTCCTGGCAGGGGGGCAGGCGGTTGGGGAGGAAGAGTATGATGAAGATACCTATGGCCCCGAGGCGCCGATTATCTTTACCGCTCCGGTAAAGGCGGTGATTTTCACCCATAAGATTCATACCATGGATGCAGGTCTTGAGTGTGACAGCTGCCATGATGAAATTTTTCAGATGGAGATCGGTGCTGCTGAACAGAATGATGATTTTACCATGCAGTCCCTTTATGACGGCCAATACTGCGGCGCCTGCCATGACGGGCAGACTGCTTTTGCTTCCAATACCCGTTGCACGGTCTGCCATATCGGCGTGAAGGGTTTTGATCGCATGCAGGGCGGACCGAAGACCGATGCCCATGGTGGTGGACACTAATTGATATAATGTTTTGCCGTGATATCCTGCAAAGGCGAACAGGAAGTAATTTTCGCCTTTGCAGGCATTTTTCTCCCATTAATAAAAAAGTATATCCCGCCAATTGAGGCGTTTTTTGCGCCCCTTCCGCCCTTTATCCTTTAATAAATCCTTTTGTATATAGTTGTAATCTGCTGTTTTACAGGTTTCATTCTAAAGTTGTACGCGGCAATGTTCAATATTCGTCGTGCTGTTCTCCCCGGTTCTGAGGCCGGGTGTGGCCTGGTACTGTCAATACTTTTCTTCCTTTAATTCCTTCTTGAGCAGTCATTTGCAGGTGCCTTGTTCTGGCAATATTGTCCGCACAGTGTGGCTAATAAGTTGTTTTCGCGTGGAAAATTATTACAGGTGTTTTGATGATTTTCGATGCGAAAATATTGCAGAGGTGGGCGAAAAATGATCCATTTTGCCTGGATGGGCGTAAATTAGTGGCGCAGAATTTGTCTGAGGCAGATTGTCGCAGGGCTAACCTGTTGAAATTTAAGATTTTAAGCTAATTTTGCTCCTCATGGAAGAAAGGGGATGGGGTGTATTTTGCTTAATGGGGGACTCATGCGGGCGCAATTTGCCCTGTTTGATGGATCAGGTGCGGACGCAAAATTAGCCCATGCTGGTAAATTATATGGATACAATTTCTGGAGAAAAGTAGTGTAAAAGAAAATTTACAACTGATGATTTGTATGAAATTAGAAGGAGTTAGGAATTTCTGTTGCTTCTTGGTCGCCGGTTACTCAGCGGATGGCACAGCTATTGCTCTTTTACCAAATCAAACGAGAATGAAGCCTAGCCAAGAACGAGAAAAAAGGAGGCTAACATGAGTGCCTTAATCCATCTGCTTTCAACAGTTCAAAGTAAAAACGAAAAAAAATCAATAGTTACAAAGCTGGCTGACAAGATGAGTCAGATGAGCGAGGCTTTCTGGTTTACTCTCTCTCTCTGCCTTTTCGTCATCATGGGACCGTTTTCAATATTTGCCGTGATTATCGGCCTGCACACCCTGGCCGCCAAAAATGAGAATCAGAACGAGCCCGAACCGGTTTAAGCAGCAAAAAAATATTGTTTGTCCCCTGCGGGCACCTTCATCGGATGGCGGTCTGAACTGAAGTTGCCAAGGAGCAAACAAACTAGAATTTCTTAGCAGATTTATGAGTTGAGCACAAGAGTTTTTTTACAGGTATCAGTTGGACAGGAAAACTGTCATCTAAAATAGCCAATTTAATTTGTTTAACGCAAAATGAGAGGAGGACGAAAATGTCAAACGGATTTTCACTAGCAGCAACTGCCGAACCAAAAGTTGCCACCCCGGGTTTGAATAAAACCACACTGCTTTTCGTGTTGATGGCCGTGGCTGGAGTCAGCGCCGGTCTCTATGGCTTTTATGCCGGCCATCACAATGTTTACAACAATACCCGTGAGATGCCGTGGGGGATTATGATCTCCTCCTACGCTTTTTTTGCCATCACCTCAACCGGCCTCTGTCTGTTGGCCGCCATCAGCCATATTTTCGGCGGCAATCGATTGGCGCCGCTGGCAAACAGAATGGTCTGGCTGTCACTCATTTCCATTATCGGCGGATTTGTCGTAATCGGACTTGAGATTGAAAGTCCCTGGAGAATGGCAATCTATAACGTCATCTCTCCTAATCTCACCTCCAACATCTGGTGGATGGGTACCCTTTACGGCCTGGCCGTGGGCTTTATGTTTGTGGAGTTTTTCCTGATTCTTACCAGGCAGTATAAGATTGCCATTACCCTTGGTGTGCTGGGCGCGCTTGCAGAAGTAGCCGCCAATACCAACCTGGGGGCAGTATTTGCCACTCTGTCCGCCCGTCCTTACTGGTATGGTGCCCAGTTGCCGGTTTACTTCCTGGCCTGTTCATTCATGTCAGGTGCAGCCGCAGCCGTACTTTTCACCAATTTAGCCTATAAAATGCGTAATGAAGAGATGAATGAGGCAACCTATAAGGGTGTACAGAGCGCTGCCAAAGTGCTTACCCTGATGATTTTCCTGGTAACTGTTGCCACCGCATGGAGAACAATCACCTTTTACGTCGGCGGTTCCGAAGCCGGCCGTGCAGCAGCAGACGCTATTTTGAGCGGACCTCTGGCAACCAACTTCTGGATCTTTGAAGTCAGCATCGGCATGGTTTTCCCGCTTCTTCTGCTTGCCTTCACGAAAATGAAAAGCCTCCCTGCCATGTCTGCCGCAGCGCTGATGGCTTTGGTAGGTCAGTTCTTCTCCCGCTACGACCTGGTTGTTGCAGGCCAGCTTGTACCGCAGTATAAGGGCTGGGACAATCTGCCGGCATACTTCAGCTATACTCCTTCAGTTTTTGAGCTGCTGGCTACCATGGCTGGTCTTGGATTTGTCGGTGCAGCATTTATCCTTGGTGAAAGATTCTTTGGTCGCGCCTTTGAACATCACGCCGAACATTAATACCGGGAAGATGACCACGAACTGAGATCATCTGGAAAAACCGGGGTACCAGTGCGGTACCCCGGCCATAACACTCAAAGTGTTGAGAGGTAGAAAATGATAGCAGACGATAAAGCAATCTTTACAATCGGTGTAGCTTCCAAGATGTTGAAAGTACATCCCAGGACGTTGCGGATTTACGAGAGTGAAGGATTGATTAAACCAATCCGCCAGGGCAAATGGCGCTACTTCACCATGGATGATATTAAGTGGATCGAATGCTTGCGAGGGATGATCCATGAGAGCGGCATCAGTATTGCGGCGATAAAGAAACTCTTACAGTACACCCCGTGCTGGAATATCGCTGACTGCCCGTTTGATAAGAGAAAGCAATGCACGGCCTTTATGGCAAGCGGTCTTGTGCCGAGAAAGATCGAACTGCACCGACCGGAAACCGTAAAAAAGGCTGATAGTGACTTCGCGGCTTAAGGTTTAGAAGATGTGGAAGGTTTGTCTGGAGAAAATATGCCCGATCAGGATTTTTTCCACCGCCGTCTGCTCGAGCAGAACGGCAGATACGGTCTTTTCAAGATTTTTCAGCACGGCAGAATTATTGCCGATCAAGATGTGTTGGCAGTTATAGTTGAGGCAGAAAATGGGTTTCACTCTCAGAGTGCAGCCCTGATGGCCAAGAAAGCAACATTCAACAGAATCATCCCGCTGGGAGGTTACCGCAACACCCAGCAGCATGTTCAACAATAATAAAACAGCGTCCGTTTCATTGGCCATGAATGCACTGCAGCATCCGCCACCAGCCTTTGCAGCGCAAGCCTTGCAGAGAGAAAACATGGACATGGATGCCATCTGGCGCTGTAAAGCCTGAGAAAGAACTTCGAGATTATGCAACTTATCCTTCATGCCGGGCAAGGTCAGCAGATCTGTTCCGCATTGTTCATAGAGCCTCCTGGCACAGGAAAGTTTTTGCGGTACTTCATGGAAGTATAATTCGTTTATCGTCACCATATCAACCAACCACCTTTCTGTTGCCAAGCACCCAAATACACCATTTGTCGTTTCGTTTTCGATCCAGGAAGCGAATTTGTCCTGCGGGCAGTTCCGCCAGCAGCTCCGCCTCCATCGACTGCATGAAGCCGGACAGTATGTATAGGTCCGCTTCCCAGAAAGATGGTGTCTGAAAGAGCTGCTCCAGCAGGCCGCGGTATAAATTGGCCACAACCAGGTTGTAGCCGCTGGTTTGCGGCTTGACTGCGCGCAGATCCATCTGTCTGATATCTATCTTGTCATCCACCTGGTTTAATCGACAATTCGCCCGGGCCACCTCACAGGCCAAGGGGTTGTTGTCAACGGCAGTGATTTTTTCTGCACCAAAGCGGGCCGCGGCAATACTGAGCAGCCCTGTGCCCGTGCCCAGATCCAGCATTGTCTTGACAGCGGCTTCGGGACTCTGCAGGTAGTTAATCACTGTTTCCAGGCAGACCCGTGTGGTCGGGTGAAAGCCGCTGCCGAAGATAACGCTTGGGTCAAGACGAATGTCGGCGCGGCCTCTTTCCCAGACTGGAGAAACCGTAAGTCCGTTCATCGTGAAAGAAGAAATATGCTGCCCGGCCTCCCAGTCGCAATAATCAAGATCAGCCTGGTAGACGAGATGGCAACCATGGCGGGAACAGAGATCGGCCACCAGGGTGTCTTTGGCCCGGTGAAAAAAAAGAACGGCCGTGTCATCCTCAATCCAGATGCCGATCAGGTCCGGATCAGCAAAAGCGGGAATTTCCGCCATATCAAGATGGTAAACATAGAGTCTGTCGTATGATTGATAGGGTGGACGAAGCATTGGCAATCCCGCTGATTATTGCGTCTTTGTCATCTGGTCACGGCGGCGCCGATTTTCACATCGACCCTGTTTCCCGGACGTCCTGCCGCATCGGCTGGCACAAGAGCGCCTGAGCTGTCCTGGATAACACGTTTCTGGTCAATACTCAAGGCGGATACGAGGAAATCATTCACGGCCTTTTGCCTTTTGGCGGCAAGCTGCAACAGTTCGTTCCTGCTCACCGAGATGTCGGCAGCCCGGCGGGGTGGAGCAGGAGGTGCCGGCTGCTGGTTGGCGGGCGAGATTTCTTCCTTGCCATATTTTTCCGTGAGTTGCGCCGATTTTTTGATTTCTGACAGCAGCTCTTTTTGTCGGGCGAGTTCCTTTTTTTCAGCCATAAGGGCTGCGGAGTCATGGTCTTGGTCGGCATATCCTTTAAGGGTGAGAGAGAGAAGCGGGCGCTGGGATAAAACCTGCGCGAAAAGGCTGAGCAGTTTTTTGTTCTCCCCGGATAAATCCGCTTTCCCCGGAGTGAAAAGCAGATGTTCGCGGGACTGATCAAGGTCCGGGAAACTGGTCTGCAGCTGAGAAAAGGGTGATACGGTCGTTTTTAAGACAGTATTTCGTAAAAAACGGCCCAAGGCACCGGCCAGGGTGTATGCAGGGTCTGAGGTCGAACCTTTAACGGGCAGGTGCAGTTCGATTTTCCCATTCCGGTCAGTAAGAAGGGCAATGGTCAGAGGTAATGGACTGCCCAGGGTTCCCTGGGGTTCGCCGAGTGCAAGACCAGTGATGAGCAGGGTGTTATCAGCAGTCACGTTGCCGTCTTCCTGGCGATATCTGGTGGAAAACTCAAACCGTCCATCCCGCAGTCTGTATCCGACAAGAGGTGCCAGGTAGGACGAGAACTCTCTGAGCGGCATATTCTGCAGGTTCGCTTGGAAGTCGGCGTTAAATGTGCTGTCAAAAAAACCGAGATCGCCGGAAATTGCCCCGGTTGATTCCTGTTCGGCCGTGCTGGTCAGATCGAGGTGCAGTTTTTCCCCGGGTGCATTGATGAGGTTGTCAACCGTGCCGTTAAGCCGCAATTGGGAGGAATAAACGGGGGAAACACGCTGGTCAGCAAAAGCCAGGGTGGCGTCGATAAGATTGATGCGGGAGACAGCAATCTGGCCGGTGTTGGCAAAATCGCGTAATCCCGGGCGGGTGCGGCTGAAGAAAGAGGAAACATTCACCGGTCCTTTGGCTGGGATAATCAGACGTAAAGAGGACTGATCGCAGTTCACCTCATTGATGTTCAGCGAAAGGGGGCTGAGTGAAAAATTCAGGCTGGCTGCCTCTGCCTTGACAAAACTGGCCACATCCGGCCCGCTTTCCTGTCCGGCGCTGAAATGATGAATGGTCAGCGATCCTGCATAGGCGAAATGGGGCAGACTGATTTCACCTTCGGCATCCACCTCCCCGGAAATTTTAGTGACATTCAGCCAGTCGGTGATCAGAGTGGGAAGGGTGGCGATGCGGTAATTGTTAAGCTTGCAGGAAAAACGGGCGGCAAAAGGGGAGAGTGAGACAGGGCCGGCAAGGACGAGAGTCCCGCCTCCCAGATCATCGGTTTCGATACGCACCTCTCCTTGCTGGTCCGCTGCGGTTGACAGGTCGGTTGCCCTGATCTGCACCTTGGTCTGGGAAAGACTGATGGGGGTCGGTAGAGAATTATTTTCCAGCAGCAGCGAGGTATTGCGGAATTCAAGAGATGACAGGGAAACCTGCCAGGATTTTTTACTGCCGGTCTGGCTTTTATTTTCTTTCAACTGAGCCCAGTTGAAATTTTTCCGGTCATCCCACTGCAGAAAAATTTCCCCATTGTCGGCCGTCAGGGCGACATTGTCAACCCGCGCGTTTCCGGGTTCCAGCGTGGCAAAGCTCAGATGGGCTTTCGGTAGGGTGAGCCAGTTGCGGCCCGAGCTGTTGAGCATGAAACCGTTCACCTCAAGGGTGGCGTTGTCAAAGCGCAGCTGGTTTTTTTTGCCGCCATGAATGGCAAAACCGCTTGTAAATTTTTCAATCTCGCCCTGGCTGATGCTGCAGCCGGCCGGGGCAAGATAAGGGGATAATTTCTGCAGGCTGAGACGGCTTCCCACCGCAAGGCCCTTGATGGTCAGCGGGGATGAAACAAGTTCACCTTCCAGAGAGATTTTGCCTTTACCGGATGTCAGGCCTTCCAGGGTAAAGGGGGCGGCCTGGTTGCCCAGATGGCTGAAATTGGTCAGGGTGAAATTCAATTCCGACAAGGTCTCGGTAAATCCGCCGGCCACCTGCTGATCGATAAAAGAGAGCCTGCCGTTTGTCACTTTCACCTTGTCCACAACGGCATTTGACGCATGAGCCCCTTGCTCTTCGGCGGCAGACGGCGGCGGGCCAAGGCCGGGAAAGGACCAGCGGCCGTCGGCCAGTCTGCCCAGATAGAGCACAGGGCCAGCCAGGTTGATTTCTTTAAAGTTGTATTGAGAGGTCAGCGGATGAACGGTTGCTCTGATCGTGGCTTCAGGAATGGTGCTGATATTGCTGTTGCGGTCTTTGATGGTAATATCTGACAGGCGGCTGGTGGTCTCGATCTCAAGACGGAGTTTTTCTTCAGGGCCGGAAAGAAAGGTGATATCCATGAGGATGTCGCCAGTCCCTTTATCAATGCTGAATCCCGACTGAACAGGCAGATAGGCAAGGTAGGCGGGAAGATCAACGGCATTGAAATGAAGTTGTAACCGGGCTTGAAAATTCTCCCCGTCCACCTTTGTTTTGCCGGTCAAATCAACGGGACTGCCGTTGATCAGCGCGGAGAACTTGGGATTGATGTACCGGTCGCCGACTGAGTAAGTCCGCCGGGCCGTGCTCCCGCTTGCAGGGTTATGGAACAGCAGGGGCAGGGCGAGATTGATCTGCTCCACATTGTGGGTTTTCTGGGCCGGGATATCGTCGAAGAGGACCCGGCTGTTTGCCACGGTGATATTCTGCAGAAAATAGGCAAAGGGCAGATTGACCATGGGAATGGCCTGGTGCTGGCGGACCGGCAGGATGTCTGCCAGGTTGTATTGCTGCTGCTCATTTCTGACCAGATGCAGAAAAAGGTTGTCTGCGGCAAGGGTTGCGCAGTTGAGCTGCCGGCCCAAAAGTGATGACCAGGTAATATCAGCCTCGATGGCGCCGGCGGAAAAAAGAGGATCAATCTGGTCTTCCGGGTCGGCAAGGTTCGGGCCGATAATGATGTTCTGCAGTTTGAGCTTCAAGGTGAAAGGGTTAAAGCTTGCGGAGCCGAAGGTGATGGCGCGGTTGATACTTTTTTCAGCCCTTGCCGGGATGACGTGCTGGAAAAAATAGGGTACTCCGACAAAGCCGATTACTGTATAAGTGAGGAATGCGAGGAAAATAACGGCTGACAGGATTATCGGCAGTCTCGGCACCGGTGCCTGCAGTGCCCGGCGTTTCGGGTCCTCTGCCGGGCGCAGCTCTTCTGTTTCGACAGTGGTTCTCTCAGTTTTCTTTTCCTGCGGCTTGGGCTGATCTGCCGGGTGATCAATAGAGAAATCGAGTTCAGCCTGGCCGGACTCGGTTTTTTCCGGTTCCGGTGATATGGATATTGATCCGAAGGGATCCTGATCATTTTTTGACATTGAGGGACTACCTTATGAGCCGAATTGCTGGCAATTTTTAACTATTACGTTTAAAGAAAAACGAAAATGATAAATAACACGAAATGGACTTCTTTTCCATAATTGTCAACGCAGAAACAACCTGCATGCATTTGCAGTAAATCGGGTTTAATTTTATGAAATTATTGATTTTAATCAGAGGGGTTCTGGTTTTGCTGCTGATACCGCTCGCGACTTTTTTTACAAGTTTGCTGGCGATTCTGTATCTGGTGGTGTTCGGAGGCTCGGCCCGGAAGGCCCAGATTCTGCCCAGGACCTGGGCGAAAATCATATTGGCTGCCAGCGGAGTAAAGGTGCAAGTGGAAGGTTTGGAAAATATTGAGAGAAACAGACCTTATATTTTTGCCGCCAACCATTCGAGCCAGTTTGACATATTTGCTTTGCAGGGCTGTGTTGATTTTGATTTCCGCTGGCTGGCCAAGAAGGAACTCTTTCAGGTCCCTCTTTTCGGCCGGGCGATGCAACTGGCCGGTTATATTTCCATTGACCGCTCCCATGGGCGGGAGGCGCTGAAAAGCCTGAAAGAGGCGGCAGAGCGCATTGCCGCAGGCACCTCCGTCATTCTTTTTCCCGAGGGAACGCGAAGCCTTGACGGCAGGCTGCATGAGTTCAAATCCGGCGGCATGGTGCTGGCCATCAAGTCCGGGGTACCGGTGGTGCCGGTGGGCATCTCCGGCACCCATGCGATTCTGCCCAAGGGCAGGTTGCTGGCCAAACCGGGCCGGGTCATCATTCGCGTGGGGAGCCCGGTTGAGACCAAAGGGGTTGCTGCCAGCCAGAAACATGAACTGGCGGCAAGGATCCAGGGTGAGGTGGCGCGGTTGATAGGCGGCGCGGCGTAAGCTGGGCTTTGCGTTCAAATCCCGGCGGACGCGCCGGATCGGGTAGAGGGGGAGGGCTTTTTTGCTGAAAGACCTTTATGTTTTTTCTGCCCTTGCTGACCAAGTCTTTTGCAATGCTGCCCAAAAAAAGAGGCAGCGCCACTTACGGCCCTGCCTCGGAATGTATTGCGCAGCTGCTGAAATTTACTTCTTCACTTTTCTTCTCAGCCCCGCCATTGCGGCTAAACCTGATCCCAACAGCCAGATTGCCCCGGGCACCGGAACAGGTGGTGCGGGAGGGTTGATGCCGCCTGCCACGATCCATCCCCCGGATGCCATCCTGGTCGCCGTATCCAACAGATAAAACCCTGTGTTCCCAATATTGAGATCTGTATAGGTGATCACGCTATCCTGGATAAAAATTCCGCTCCAGAAATGGCGATCAGTATAGCCGTAAGGAACGTAATTATATATGCCCCGCCAGGAAGATCCCCCCCCATAAATCGGCTCCATGACTATAGGGGTAAAGGTTTCACAGATTTCCTGGGTGCGGGTGGCGTTCGGATGGGTCGAACTCTGGTACAAACCTTTCATTTCGTCCAGAGATGCGAGATGCCATGCCCCCCAGTCACTGCTTGTCAAGTTCGTGTTCAAGTCGCTGATCTTTGTCATGATCTGGGAATAAGTCAGGTCCGCGGTATAACTCATGTCCTGGAACCAATACCGCATGGTGTCCGAATCGTAAACCGTACCGTTTCCGACATCAACCAGTGCCGCATGGCCGACTCCCGGCATGCCGCAGAACAACAATATACCAAGCGCCAATTTCTTCATAATGTCTCCTTTTTGCTGGTGGGCAGCTCCTTGCCTGAGAGCATGCCGGGGAGAGAGCAAGACAGATGCTTTATTCCGCTCTTCCGGCTGATCCGCACCTGATCATTTTCCACTTATCCCCAGCAGTGACTCCTCATCTTTATCGGCAATCCGCCCTGTCGTCTGTCATCTCTTCCCCTGCCTGCCTGTAACGCACTTTCATTACAAGCAAAAAACAGGCCCGCAATATATTTTTGAAATATTTGTTTTATTACAACTTGTTATTGATCAAGAAGCAGAGGAAGCAATTACAGGCAGTCCGCAATTTTCCAGAAAAATGGAAAAAGATACGGAATTTTCTGATCCAGGAAAACCACGTTACTGCAAGTAGTTGCCAAGCAAAAAAAATCCGTATGGAGGGGGCGATGGGATAACCCGCGGCATTGCACGCAAAGGGCAAGCCGGACACGATCAAGAGTTTGACGCAGGTTCAGGGAGTTCCAAGTTCTGGAAACGGCTTATTTGATCCAGCAGAAATTAACGTGATCTCTCCAGAGCCAAGGCCTGTGAATATGACAAATGGGCCGGGTGCTCAAAGCCGCCGCTCCTGGTCCTGGCATAAACAACAGGATGCAAAGCAGGTCAGGGGGCCGCTTTGCCTGGGTCGAACAGGGTTCGATTCTACGGGATGCGGCAGCAGGGAGCCGGAAAGCGGAGCATGCCCGTGGAAGAGTCCATCACCGCCTCGCTGCCCATTGGCACAATCATGTTCTGTTTCCCGTGGCCGATGGGGAAATTCGCCCAGATGGGCAGGTTTTCATTGCTGAACAGTTCCATCACCCTGGCCCAGATCATTTCCTGGTCCCCGCAGTTGGTGAACGAGCCGAGGATAAGGCCGCGGATGCCGGCAAACCGGCCTGCCATTTTGAGATGAGTCAGCATGCGGTCAATGCGGTAGGGGGCCTCGCCCACGTCCTCCAGAAAGACAATTTTATCCTGCCATGATACCTCAAAGGGGGTGGACAGCAGATGGACTGCCGTGGTCAGGTTGCCGCCGATGAGCCTGCCCGCGGCCTGGCCTGATTTGAGGATTTCAACCGATGGCGTGCCTATCGGCCGGCAGGCGCCGCTGGTGATGGTGTCAAAAAAAGAGAGCAGGGACTGCCTGTCATGCTTGGCCAGGGTGGTGATCATCGGTCCGTGAAAGGTAACCAGGCCGGTGTGCTGCAAAATGGCGCAGTGCAGGGCAGTGATGTCACTGAAGCCGATGAAGATCTTCGGGTGGTGGCGGATCAGCTGGTAATCTATGGCCGAGAGAATCCGCAGCGAGCCATAACCGCCCCGCACCGCCAGCACCGCCTGGACCTCGGGATCGCGCCATATTGCATGGAAGAGGGCAAGGCGATGCCGGTCCGAACCGGCCAGATAGCTTTCCTTTGCCCCCAGATCATGTGCTATTTTCACCTTGAAGCCGTACTGGTCAAGAATCCGCACCCCCCGGGCGAACTCCTCCTCATCCCAGGGACCGGCGGGGGCTACCAGCCCGATAGTGTCCCCTTTCCTTAAGGAAAAGGGACATAGAATTGCGGCCTGCTCAGCTGTTTCTTGCATGGATGATCCGTAATCCTTCCAGGGTGAGCATGGGTTCCACTGCTTCGATTGACGGCGCAAAGGGGGCAATGACCCCGGCCATCCCGCCGGTGGCGATCACCTTGGGAATATCAGGATGAAACTGTTGGGAGATGCGGCTGATCAGCCCCTCCACAAGGCCGCCGAAACCGTATAAAAGGCCTGATTTCAGGGCGGTTTCCGTATTGGTGCCGATGGGATTTCTTGGCGGTGAGCTGATATCGATCCTGGGCAGTTTTGCCGTCTGGCTGATGAGGGCGTCAAAGGAGATGCCGAGTCCCGGGGCAATGGCCCCACCGATGTATTCACCTTTTGCGGACACACAGTCCAGGGTGATCGCCGTGCCGAAGTCCACGATGATCAGTGCTTTTTTGTAGCGGCTGTAAGCGGCCACCGAATTGATAATCCTGTCGGCCCCTACTTCCCCGGGATTGTCGGTGACAATGGCTATGCCGGTATCAATTTTGCCGTCGCTGACCAGCAGGGGCTCACAGTGGAGGTACTTTCTGGCCAGGTTGCACCAGACGGATTCCAGGGGAGGTGCCACGGAGCCGATAATCACCGCGGTTATTTCAGCAAGCCGGCGATTTTTGAGCTGGAAAAGCCCATGCAGTTTTGCCGCCAGTTCATCGGATGTGGTGCGGCGATTGGTTTGCATGCGCCAGTCGCTGACAAGGGTTTTGTCCTCGAACACGCCTAACACCATATGACTGTTGCCGATATCTACTGCCAGTAACATTGTCGCACCCTGTTAAAATTGCTTTTACAATGGAACAATTCTGGAATACTATAACCGATAATAGCGGGAATCCGTTAAAAAAAATATCATGGTTCTGGTCTTCATCGAAGGCTCTGTTTGATTTTTTTTACCCTTGCAGCTTGAGAGAAAGATTTGAAGGTTCAATATAAAATTTTAATCGTCGACGATGAGCCGATCATCCTGTTTTATATCCAGGATCTGCTGGCCTCGGCCGGCGATTATATCGTTGAAACTGCCGAATCAGGTGAGCAGGCCCTTGAGATTCTGCCCGCTTTCAAGCCCGACCTTATTCTGCTCGATATTCAGCTTCCCGCCATGAACGGCTACGAGGTCTGCCGGGCAATCAGGGCGGACAATCAGTACCGCTTTACCAAAATAATCATGGTTTCCGGCCATGCCAGAGTTAACGAGCGGCTGATGGGCTATGAGGCCGGAGCTGATGATTACATCGGCAAACCCTTTGATAAAGAGGAGCTGCTGGCTAAGATTCGCGTGTTTACCCAGCTGAAAAACAAGGAGGAGGTGGATCAGGTCAAGGGTGATCTGCTTACCCTGATTACCCACGAAACCAGGACTCCCGTCAGCGGCATCATCGGCTGCGCCGAGCTGCTTGCCAACGATCCATCGTTGTCGGATGAAGGCAAGGAGCTTGCCGGCCTCATTGCCAAATCCGGTCAGCAGCTTTTTCAGTTCATGAAAAATGCGATCCTGCTCTGCAAGCTGAAAGCCGGCATGGAGCTGCATTTCAATCCTGAGCCGGTCAGCGGCATGCTGGCCAATGTCATCAACAATCTGGTTGAGGAGAATGCCGCCCGGCATATCCGCATCACCACCGATTTTGATGATTCCATTATTTTGCAGGCCGACTGGCCGCTTCTGATCAATGTCTTCAGATTTGTCATTGACAATGCCTATAAGTTTTCACCGGAGTCAGGCACCATCACCATCAAAAGCCGGCAGGCGGACGGGATCCTGTTCGTGACCGTGCAGGATGAAGGTGAAGGCGTTGCCCCCCCTATGCGGGAACAGATATTTGATGAGTTTGCCATTAAGGATGTGGCCCATCACCAGAAAGGTCAGGGGATCAGCCTGGCCATCTGCCGTTATATTCTTCATTATCATCATGGTTCGATCCATGTTGAAGGAGATCCGGGCAGCGGGGCAATTTTTGTCATCAAACTGCCGTTGCAGGCAATAGAAGGCATTGATGAATTCGAGGTCTGATGGAAGAACGGAAAAAAAACCTCCAGCGCCGCCGCAGGAAGAGCGAATATGTCTGCCATTGCTGCAGGAAGGAGTTGCCCTATTGTTTTAATTGCCCCTGCGGTTTCCAGATCTGTGAAGAGTGCTTTCGCGAGAATCTCTGGGGCATCAGCAATGGGCCCACCTGGGTCTGCCCCGACTGCGGGCGTATTCGCATGACATACTGATCTGCAGCACGCCGGATGCAACCCGGATTGCCGATCCCCTTTTGTCCGCTCGCTGCCCTTTCCCTCCCTTTTTGCTGCCTGTTTTTATTGCGGAGAAGGGAAATCTTTGTCCGCATCATCTTCCTGTCTGATGAAATAATGGTGCAGCAGAGGGCCGGTGCCGTGGCCGATGAGGTGTGGCGCACTTCTGTTGAGGAGGGTATCCATGAAGGCGCAGGTATAGGTGAAGGCTTTGTCGATGTCGCCTGTGCGCATATGATAAGCGGTGAGGGCGGAGGCAAAGGTGCAGCCCGTCCCATGGGTATTGCGGCTGAATATTCTGGGATGGTGGATCCGGGAAACATTGAAACCCTGCGGCTGCTCTCCTTGTTCGCCTGGTGATTTCCGCACCAGATAGTCGATAACGGTTTTCCCCTGGACATTCATGTGGCCTCCTTTGACACAAACCGCCTTGAGGCGGGGAGAGAGGGCAAACATGGCTTGTGCCGCCTCAAGGGCTCTGCTTTCATTGCTGCACTCGAGGCCGGAAATGATTTCCAGTTCCGTAATGTTCGGGGTCAGAATAGTTGTATGGCTGATGATATGTTCGGTTACCGCGGTGCTGCCGGCGGCAAAAAGGGAAACGCCGTCTGAAGATTTGATGACAGGGTCATAAATGACCTCTCCGGTAAATCCTGCCAGGACCTCCCCGATGGCCCGGGCAATTTCCTGGTTGCCCACCATGCCGATTTTGATGTGGGTGACGTTCAGGTCATCCAGAACGTCCTGAATCTGTCTTTTGACCAAAGCGGCGGGCAGCGGCAGGTATGATGACACACCCAGGGTGTTTTGCGAGGTGATGGCCGTGATCGCCGCTCCGCAATAGACACCGATGACGGTGAATGTCTTGATGTCCGCCTGGATGCCGGCTCCGCCGGAGGGATCTGATCCCGCAATGGACAGTGCCATCGGCATGTTGTGGTGGGGGTGTATTGCAGCCATGTTTGAAAAACCTTGCCGGGGTGAACGGAAACAAGCGGTGGGGGGCCGGTTTTGCGCAAAACGGAGCGCGGTTCAGGCGGCTTCTATATTCTGCACGCTAATCTTGTAAATGACCTGTTTACCTGCCAGGGGGTGGTTAAAATCAATGGTCACCTTGTCACCGGAAACCGCAGTGACCATCGCCGGTACCTGATGCTGTTCCCCGTCTTTTTCCAAGGTCATTCCCAATACGACGCCCGGCTTGATGTCCGCGTTTTTATCCCAGGTTGAGCGGTCTACGGTGTGGATCAGTTCCTCTCGGGGTAACCCGTAGGCCTCTTCCGGTTGCAGACGGATTTCCTTGATTTCGTTGATTCCCATGCCGATAACGGCCTTTTCAAAAGCGACCATCACGCTGCCTGTTCCTATGCGGAATTGCAGGGGCCCGTTATCCTGGGATGATTCAAATATCTCACCGTTTTCGAGAATACCATCATAAATGACTGTGACAAGATCGCCAGGTTTTGCCTTGCTCATGTTTTTGTTACTCCTCCTGTAAATGTTGCTGGTTGCTGCCAGGCCTTCCGGATGCAGGCAAGCAACGGGAAAAATACGTATTGCCCTGGATCTGTTCCCCGCTTTTCGGCAGGTCTTTCAACTCCGGCCCTGCAGAGACCGGAGGTGGGCGCTGCCGGCTTCAATTTTAACCAATAAACGGCCCAGCAGGACTTCCGGCGAATCCGGCAGGAAAGGACTGTCTTCCTCTGCCGGGTCTGGTCTCTTTTCAGCCTTGCATTGAGCAAAATCCTTTTCAATGAGAGAACCATAGGTTGTGATTGCATCTTTAATAAGCCGATGGAGATCATCATGGGGATATGGTTTCTTGAATTTGCTGATAAGGCTGTCGATAAAGCCGGCTATCCTTATCGCATCTTCATTGTCACCGCAATAATAGTAAGGGCAGGAAGACAGGGCAATGAATATTTTTTGCGTAAGGATCTCTTCATCAAGGGGCCGGCCGCTGACATCCGAGGTCGAGAAGGCGAGCCTGAAACGGCGGATAATGCCCCTCAGGCCGCTGAAATAACCTCTGCCGATCTCTGAGCTCATAACCCGGGGATTAAGGCGAAAACCCGGTTCATTCATCGTGACGGCCAGATGGGGGAAATAGGAATAGCGCAGGGATTCATAGAGAGTCCTCAAATTTTCAAGCAGTTGATCAATATTTTCAATTTCTTTGATGAATTTTGCTTTATGCTGAAATTCATTGATGTTTCTACCCAGTTTTTCCCCTTCCTTGGCCAGCGATTCGAGGATCACTGAAAACGGTTGAGACTTGAGTGATCGTATGTCTTCGTTGATGATGTCAAGCCGGGCGATTTCGCTTTTGAGGGAACAGTTGATGAATGCCAGAAAATGATGAATCTCTTTAAGTGCCTCATAACAGGTGTCGATCCGGCACATTAAGATGACCTTGGCCAGTTCAGGGATGGCCGGTAATTCAAGTTTGTGGAATTTGGCTTCAATCCGGTCAGCGTTTGCCGATATATCGTGGATGTTAAAAAAATTCTCTTTGAAATCATGGTCCGGAGTTACCAGTTTGAACACCATGTAACCATTGTCAAACTTCTCCCGTTCCTTGTTGGATCTGGCAGCGTCAGTCCTGGCAAGCTGGAGGAGGTTTTTGAGTGACAGGTTTTTCTGTATATTTTGGGCCGCATCAACCAGTATTGATCTGTATTGCCTGACTCTGGCCAGGGGCGCCTGCAGTTCTTTCGTATCATCCCGCAGCTTGACAAGCAGCTTGTGTGTTTCATTGGCGGCAAGGCTGTTCAAGCGCAGGTCCGCCTCCAGATTGCTCAGTTCATTTTCGTACCTGGTTACTTCCTGCAGCGTATCGTCTACTGTTTTCTGGTACCCCCGGACGGCGGCAGCCACTTCCTGGTGGTTGATTCCCAGGTCGGTAAGGGCCGCAGCGTGTTTTTCGATGTTAATCGTGCTCCATTGCCTTACAACCGGGTCATTTGATACGCCCTGTGCCTCGGAGCGGCATTGACTGAAAAGGGTTTTGATGGCGGCAATGGTTTTTTCTGTATTTTCCATGATATAGGTTTTTTCAGGTCGGTAAAAAAAAATAACCTAAAGATTTAACAAGATATTTGACAAGATATTGATAGGCAATATATAACATATTCAATTGTAAGCAAATTATAAAAAAATGATTGCCACAAGTTTCAGCAGCTCTCTGCGTGAGATGCAGAGGTTTTCCGACCCGGTTCCTCCGGCGTCGGCCAATTCTTCCGGCCGACAGGGAAGAAGTCAAGTTTGGCCTGATCACTTCAGTCGCCTGGTCCTGCGTAAGTCGCACTACCCCGGGTCCTGCTGTGCGTCGTGCTCAATAGCAATGATGAACAGACAAAGAAATGTTCTGAAAAGGCTGCCGGGTAATCGGTGATAAACCTGGATTGGCTGACAATCCCGGCACGAAGAAAGGCTTGCAAGATGCCTGGCGCGGGAAGCGCGCTTCACATACAATACAATTTTTTTTGGGGGGGAAAAAATGAAATGGCGAATTGTCTGCTGTATGGCATTGGCCGCAGCGCTATCGACCACCTCTGTGTACGCTGACGGTGGGGCACTTTTTCGGGAGAAATGTGGTTCCTGTCACCAGAAGGGGGGGCAGGCTGCACCCGTAAATCCGGCGGATAAGGCCGCTGTGGTATGGGAAAAGTTTTTTGATAGAAACCGTCACGCTACAGATATCTCAGCAATCTTAAATGCTGATGAGCTGCAAAGTGTTGTCGGGTATCTCAAGCAATTTGCCGCAGACAGTGACCGTCCGGAGACCGCGGCTATTCCAAAGTAACAGTTTCATAAGGGAGAATAGAGATGAAGAAATACTTACTGACAGCAGGAGCGCTGCTGTTGTGGTCGGGAACAGCTCTGGCAGGAGGGGCGGATACCGTTACCATGCCCGCCAATACCTATAAAGCCATTATGGACAGGCTGGATGCTCTGCAGAAAAGGGTTGATATGCTGGAGGAGAGCGGTAAGGCCGCCCCGGCGCCGGCCCCTGCCGCCGCCGTCACCCGCGAGGAATATGACAAGCTGAGCGGCGATATCAACAATATTTACGACACCCTTGATGTGGTGGAAACCAAGGCGCTGAAAGACCGCATCAACTGGGGGGCCGAGCTGAGAACCAGGGTGGACAATTACAGTTTGTCTGATCTCGGCCCGAATGATGTCCAGATCAAATATGTGAACGGCGTGCCGACCGCCTCGCCGATGTCTGGCGATGAAGATGATGACAACAACTGGACCAATCGTTTCCGGTTGAACATGGACGCCCAGATCAATCCGACGTTGAGCTTTCATGGCAGGATGACGGTTTACAAGAACTGGGGTGATTCCGATTACACCACCACTGCACTGTATAACGATATGAACAGGGCCCATCGTCCGGAAACAAGCGGAGTCAAACTTGACCGCGCCTATATTGACTGGGTTCCCGAATTTATTCTTCCCATTGCCGTTACTGTCGGCCGTCATCCTTCATCCGAGGGTCCCCCCCTGGAGTATAAGGAGAACAGGCCACGCCAGTCCACCTATCCCGGCCTGCTCTTTGATACGGAAAATGACGGTATTGTCGTTACCCTGGGACTTGAGCGCTATACCGGCCTGAAAAATTCAGGATGGCGTCTGGCCTATGGCAAGGGATATCACAGCGATGATGATGATTCCTCCAGCTTTTCCTTCTTTGATGATGAATATGCCGGTGACACCAATATGTACGCCACCTTTCTTGAAAGCGAGATTCCCGGTCTGCAAAACAGCCTGGTGGTGCTGAGCTATGCCCATATGACCGATCTGCCCAGTTCGTTTTTTGGATCGGATTCGCCTGTCAGTGTGGGTGATATGGACCTGTATGGAATTCACATGCAGGCATCCAGCTTCCTTGACTCACGTTTTGATATCTATGCTTCCTGGGCGGCGAACAAAAGTGATGCCAATGACAGGGCCGTTGATTACTCCGCAGTATTCGGCTATCCAGCCGGTACGGTGAACATGGGGCTGTTGTCTGACGGCACTGAGGACAGGAGCGGTTCGAGTATTTTTGCCGGGGTGCGCTACACCATCCCTTTCACCCCGCTGCATGACCCGAAGATCGGTTTCGAGTACAACCACGGTTCCAAGTACTGGATGAGCATGACCATGGCCAGCACCGAGATGTTCAACAAACTGGCCACCCGGGGTGATGCCTATGAGCTGTACTATATCCAGCCGGTGAACGAAAATCTCTTCTTCCGCGCCGGTTACACTTTAATCGAATATGATTATACGGGCAGCGGTTCTCATCTGGGACAGCCTGCTGAGACGAATGCTGAACTGGAGAATTACTATCTGCTGATGGATGTACGTTTCTAGCCAACCGGCAGATACGACAGGTCGGGTCTGTTACTTGTCAAAGTGTACTGACATAAAAGCAGACCCGTGTCGGATAGACCGCTCATTTTTCTTGATGGGCGGTCTATTGAAAGAAATAAGATAATGACGGGGAATTCTGCTATAATTTCCATATGATATGCTAAAAATATAATTGTCTGCAACCGGAGTTCGTTTAAGATGAATAAGAAATCACAGCCGCAATTTTCCTTCCGGGGCTCGTTGAAGCTTAAAATTCTCATCCCGTCATTTATTATCATTCTTTTTCTTATTATCATTGCCTCGCTGAGCTATAAGAATTTTCATTCGCTCGGGACAACGGTTTCCGACATAATCCACAGTTCGGAGCAGACGCTGGCCTCGGAAAACAGGTTGACAACCCTCATCGGCCAGACCCAGCAGACTGTCAGCCGTTTTTTTTATTCAGCGACCGATGCTGACAGGGATGAGGCAAAAAGCACCATTGCCGAGCTGAAATCACTTGAGTCCATTGCCGGAGATGAAACTGTCATGGCCGCCCTGGACCAGCTTGAACAGCTTATTGAGGCGGCAGGGGTGCGCTTTGCGGCCCTTGCCAAACAGCAGAATTCCTCTCTTGCCCTGATCAAGGAGATTCGTTCAGGCCTCTCCGCCATTTCCACTGACAAGGCCAATGAAATATTAAGTGTGATTGATCTGGTCTCAGCTGATATGAAAGACCCGAATCCTGAACGCAATGCCATGATTGAACAGGAATTCGAGAAGGTGCTGCCCGGCCTTGCCGGCGATCTGAAATTCAATCTGGAGGATTTTTCGGACATCTGGGCCGGTCACAGCGCCGTAGCCCTCAAACTTCGTTCAGACACCACCCAGGCTCTGCAGGATACCCTGAATACCCTGCGCACATTTCAGGCAAATCATATCAGGATGAGTCAGGAGGAAATGGGACAAGTCAGGGAGAAAACTCTGCAGCAGATAAATGCCGCCGGGGTGGTCATGGGGCTGGTCGGCCTTGCCGGTATTGTCATCTCTGTCGTGCTGGCTGTCTTTGTCGCCATCTCCATCAGCAAACCTATTCTTGCCTGCGTGGCCATGGCCGACAGGGTGGCCCAGGGGGACGTGCGCGAAAATCTCAATATGCGGCAGACCGATGAGGTGGGGGATCTGGGCCGCAGCATGGATCTCATGATCGTCGGACTGCGAAAGCGGGCCGAACTGGCTGAAGCAATTGCCGCCGGTGATTTGACCAAGGAGGTCAATGTCTACTCGGAGCATGATGTGCTTGGCAACTCGCTGAGCCGCATGGTGGAAAATCTGGCCGGCATGATTGAGCAGATTCATGAGAATTCCGTCCGGCTGAACCATTCTTCCGATCAGTTGACCGAGATCGTCAATCAGCTCGCCGCCAGTTCGGACGGCATGATCACCCATTCGGCCAAAGTCACCGACGCCACGGAAGACATGAACCGTCAGGTGGAACAGGCCTCACTGATTGCCGGCGACATGCTGAAGGACATGGAAATGGTGGTCGAGTCATCCCGGCAGATGTCCGAATCCGTTGGCGAGATCGGCAGAAATGCGGATCAGGGGGCCAGCATCACGGAAACGGCATTGACCATGTCCGAGCAGGCCAGGGTGTCAATGGAAAAATTGAACGCGGGCACCGAAGAAATAGGCGAGATCACCAAGGTCATCCATGATATTACCGAGCAGACCAAGCTGCTGGCCCTGAATGCCACGATTGAAGCGGCGCGGGCCGGTGAGGCGGGCAAGGGTTTTGCCGTGGTGGCCGGAGAGGTGAAAGAGCTGGCCTTGCAGAGTTCCCAGGCGGCTGACCGTATTGCCCTGCAGATTACCGATGTGCAGAAGAACACCCATGCGGCGGTGAAGGCCATCGCTGATGTTGCCGAAATCGTCAAAAAGTCCCACGCCTCTTCCACAACCATCTCGGATTCGGTTGAAAGCCAGAGCAGGATGACAGCCGCCATCTCCAATACGGTCTCCCAGTCCCATTCCGGGGTCAACCATGTGGCGGAGGCGATTAATCTGCTCTCTTCCGGAGCCGCTCAGGTTGCCGACAATATCCAGCAGATTGATCAGGAAATCAAGGCCGGCGGCACGGAACTGCAGAAGATAAGCGCATCAACCAGTGAGCTTGTCGAGCTGGCCGCGGGTCTCAAAGGATTGGTGGAAAAATTCAAGATTGCTTCGTAAGTCTCAGTCTCAGAGGGGAATGTTGCATTTTGCAAGAGGCTCTAACACACCGGAGAAAAAATGCCGCGAAGATTCGTGGCAATCAGTAGAAAAATCCGCCAATGCTTATTGGCGGACAAGTTCTTAATCGTTATGGTCTGCGCATTGCTCTTTGATCCGCAGGATGGCCTCCATGTTGTTCAGGAATATGTCCAGCAGGTCAGGATCAAAGTGGCCCCCTCTCCCTTCTTTCAGGATTTCAACAGCCTTGTCCACCGCAATCGCTGATTTGTAAACGCGATTTGTGGTCAGGGCATCAAAGACATCGCTGATGGCGGCAATCCTGCCTTCAACGGGAATGGCCGTTCCCTTCAATTTTCTCGGATAACCGCTGCCGTCAAATTTTTCATGATGGGTATAGGCGATTGAGGCCCCGAGCCGCAGCGAGTCAGACTTTGCATCGACCAGAATGCGATAGCCTATTTCCGGGTGCTGCTGGATGATGGCGAATTCCTCCGCGGTAAGCCTGCCGGGTTTTAACAGAATGGTGTCGGATATGCCGATCTTGCCGATATCATGCAGGGGGCTCGCCAGCCGTATTTGTTCACATTGGCTTTCCGGCAGGCCGTATTGCCGGGCCAGCAACTGACAATAATGGCTCATCCTGATGGTGTGCTGGGCGGTTTCGTTGTCCCGGAACTCGGCGGCCTTGCCAAGGGTCATGATCGTTTCTTCCCGGGCCAGATTGAGTTCTTCCGTTCTGGCCTCAACCAGTTCCTTCAGCTGCTGGTTGTAACGCTTGTTGACAATTTCCAGTTCCCGGCGGTGCAGCGCATTGGCGACATTGATGACGAGTTCATTCATCTGCACGGGTTTGATGATGTAACCGTAAGCGCCGAGTTCAAGACAGTTGATGGCAACATCACGGTCATCGATGCCGCTTATCATCAGCACCGCCAGATCGTTGTGTTTCTTTACTACGGTGCTCAGCAGTTCAAGGCCGCTCATCCCGGGCATATTGATATCCGACAGCAGCAGCGAAAAGTCCTGCTGCTCAAGCATCCGCAACGCCTCTTTGCCGTTCTGGGCAACCTCACACTTATAGCCGGCATAGACAAGAAGGCGTGAAAAGGTATCACAGATGACATCTTCATCATCAACAATGAGAATTTTGTGTAACGATTGAATGTTTATCATAGTTGGGAGATATTATCACGTTGCCGTTTGATTATTCAACAAAAATAAGGAACGACGCCAGGGTAATAAGAAAAAAATAAGTAAAATATATCGATTGGTTATGCGGTGGACTGCAGAAAGTTTTCAGTATGAAGAGCCTCTTGCAAAATGAACATCTACTCCGATCGGCTAAAAATAACCTGTGCGGCGTCTTCCTGGTGAAATCGTCCTCAACGTAGCACTGCTACGCTTCCGGGCGATTTCACAACTCATCCTTGCCCAGAATATTTTTCTCTCGATCTCGCTACGACGTTCATTTTGCAAGAGGCTCTAAAACTAAAAAATATCCAGGGCGCAGGGAGTGGTTCAGCGCATCAGAGTTTTCCCCTCTGCTCCCTGATGATGCAGCCTGTCAAGTGCCGGTACTTCCTGTGCGGTGGTAAAACTTGACAAAATCCCTGGATAAGCATAATCTACACTCTTCGGGTTTGGCTTGGCAATCCTTTTGTGGGTCAGGAGGCATGCTTTAAGCCTTTTGGCGTGCCGATACGGCAGATTGACTGCCAGGTCAGGTGAAGTTTTGGATTTGCTTTGCGAGAAATATAAGGAAAAGGTCGATTCCGATCAGGCCGTCTGTTCCCATCCGGGTGAATACTGCCGTTTCAGGACATCCTGCATGATTCATTTCCTTGAAAAGGAAAATAATCGGGAACAACGGGCAAAAAAGCAGGAAAAAAAGATGCAGAAACTCAGATTTGACAAGGGGGGAGGACTTCTTCCCGTGATTGCCCAGGATCACGCGTCCGGCGAGATCCTCATGCTGGCATATATCAATCAGGAAGCCTGGGAAAAAACCCTGGCCACCGGCAAGGCCCATTACTGGAGCCGTTCGCGCAACAAGCTCTGGCTCAAGGGTGAATCATCCAATCATGTGCAGCTGGTCAGGGAAATTCTGGTTGATTGCGATGAAGATACGGTTGTATACAGAGTTGAACAGCTGGGCGGTGCTGCGTGTCATACCGGCTATCGCAGTTGTTTTTTCCGCCGGGTGCAGGGTGACGAACTGGTTATCAAAGACAAACCTGTGTTTGATCCGCAGGAGGTATATAAGAAATGAATCAATTGAAGCTTGGTATTCCGAAGGGCAGCCTGGAGAAGGCGACCATTGAGCTTTTTGCCAAATCCGGTTGGCAGATTAAGCTCTCTTCCAGAAATTATTTTCCGGAGATCGACGATCCGGAACTTTCCTGCTCGATCTGCCGCCCCCAGGAGATGTCCCGCTATATCGAAGAAGGTATCCTTGATGCCGGCATTACCGGCAAGGACTGGACTCTGGAAAATGAGTCGGATGTGGTGGTTGTTGAAGATCTCATCTACTCCAAGGTAAGCCGGAAACCCACCCGCTGGGTCATCGCCGTGCCGGGTGATTCCGCCATCAAGACCGTTGAGGATCTGGAGGGTAAGAAAATCGCCACGGAGCTGGTGGGCTATACCAGGCGTTTTTTCGCGGAAAGAAATATCCATGTTGATATCGAGTTTTCCTGGGGCGCAACCGAGGCCAAGGTGGTCTCCGGCCTGGCCGACGCCATTGTCGAGGTGACGGAAACCGAGTCCACCATTCGGGCCCATGGATTGAGAATTATCCATGAACTGATGACTTCCAATACCCAGTTGATCGCCAACAAGGCGGCCTGGGGTGACCCTTGGAAACGTGAAAAGATCGAGAATATCGCCATGCTGCTGCAGGGTGCCCTCCGGGCGGACAAGATTGTCGGCCTGAAGATGAATGTGCCGGAGGAAAAACTGGAAAAGGTGATCGCCATGCTGCCCAGTATGAATGGCCCGACCATTGCTCCTCTCTATAACACAAAGTGGTTTTCGGTTGAGACAGTTATTTCCGAGCATCAGGTGCGTGATCTTATCCCCGGGCTTCTCAAGACGGGGGCGGAAGGGATCATCGAATACTCCTTGAACAAGGTGATTTAACTGATGGCCATATGGCAGAATGGAGAGGCGATTTTTGTAAAAAGTGTTTTTAACACATCCCAGTTACCTGAGCCGCAATATGCTGAAGTCGCCTTTGCCGGCCGTTCCAATGTGGGTAAGTCGAGCCTCATCAACAAACTTTTGAACCGCCGCGATCTCGTCAAGGTGAGTTCCGTGCCCGGCAAGACCCAGAGTCTGAATTTTTTTCAGCTCGGTCAGGGGCTCTATCTGGTTGATTTGCCAGGCTATGGCTTTGCCAAAGTGCCCCGGAAGATAAAAAATGACTGGAAGGGTTTGATCTCTTCCTATATCCTTAACCGACAGACATTGATCTGCGTCGTGGTGATTATCGATATCCGCCATGAGGTGAAAAGTCAGGACCTTGAACTGGTAACCTGGCTGAAAAATGAACATATTCCGCTGCTGCTGGTATATACCAAGCAGGACAAGTTGACTGCCAATAAACGACTGCACCATGCCGCCCTTCTTGATGCCGGTTTCGGCGTTTCCAGGGCGGACCGGGTGCTGTTTTCCGCGAAAACCGGGGAGGGGAGGGAGGAGCTCATTTCCAGAATCGAACAGTTTGCCGTATAGTGTTAAGCGTGTGGGCCTCGGTAGGAGGTGCCTGAGGCTCGAATTGATCATCTCTGAATAAGGGGAAACTCTTGAGTGAGAGGGTGGAAATGCTTAAAGAGACAGCATTGAACGAGGTGGAAGTACCATTAGGTAATGTGAAGCTGGTGTCTGTAAGTTCTCAATATACGTGTTGGGAGATTATGCAATGCGGCAATCAGAGGTGCCTTGCCCGCGTCCAGCGGAATATACCCTGCTGGGAGATTGCCAGTAAGCTCGATGATTATCGAAGCGCTCTGAATGTCTGTTCCGATTGTCTTGTTTATCTGAGTTATCATAAAAATCCCATTCTCTCCGCTCAGGAGATTGAGGAGATTCTCAAACAGAAGGGGGTGTGTATTCTGCGTGACAGATGCCAGCAGAAAGCGGATTGATTGACCCGCGGAAAAATTACTGACAAGCCGGCGGTACGGGCTTTTGTCTCTACCCTGAGGGCCATGTGCGGCATTTTTTGAGCCGCTGCGGTTGCCCCCTGTTACCTGGGCCTGCCCCACCCTCCGCCGCCTGGTGTCTTGATAACCAGTCTGTCGCCCGGTTTTGCTGCAAGGTTGGTTTTGCCGGCAATCTTGTGGGTTTTCCCCCGGCGTATCAGCAGATTTTCTCCTTTCCGGCCGGATGAGCCGCCCTGCAGCCCGTAGGGCGGCAGAGCTCTTCTTTCGGTCAGCAGCGACACCTGTCCTGTTGACAGAAATCGATAGGAGCGGATGATGCCGTCTCCTCCCTGTTCTTTTCCTTCTCCCCCGGATCCGGAACGGATCGCGTATTTTTCAATCATCAGCGGATAGCTGTGTTCCAGTGCCTCCACCGGGGTATTCATGGTGTTGGTCATGTGGGTATGGATGGCCGAGATGCCGGGGCTGTTCGGCCGGGCCCCCATGCCGCCGCCGATGGTTTCGTAGTAAGTGTATTGCCTGCCTGTTCTGTTGTCGATGCCGCCGATGGCGATATTGTTCATCGAGCCGCAGCTGGCGGCAGGGATTTTTTCCGGGCTGGCCTGCGCCAGGGCCCCGAAAAGGGTGTCGACGATGCGCTGGGATGTCTCCACATTGCCTGCGGCAACCGGTGCCGGCGGCAGGGCATTGAGCAGGGAGCCGGGCCGGGTGATGATGCGGATGGGCCGGTAGCTTCCCTGGTTTATGGGAAACCCCTCACCCATCAGACACTGGAAGACGTAAATGGTGGCGGAGGTTACCACGGACTCCACCGTATTGAGCGGCGATCCGACCTGGTCCGCTGACCTGCTGAAATCGGCCACCGCCTCATCATGATCAATGGTGAGCTCGACCCTGATGGGCAGCTTTTTTTTCGTTAGCCCGTCATTATCCAGAAAATCACGGAACCGGTAAGTCCCGTCCGGCAGGGCGGCAATGGTTGCCCGCATGAGACGCTCGGCATAGTCCTTCATCTGGGCGATGATTGCGGTAACGTGTTTGCAGCCGTATTTGTCATGCAGCTCCAGCAGCCGGGTTTTGCCCCGTTTGAGGGCGGCGAGCTGGGCCCGGAGGTCGCCTTTGCGCTCCTCGGGATTTCTGACGCCTGCCAGAAAACCGTCAAGAAAACTCCTGTTTATCTCTCCCCGGCAGGCAAGGAGGGTAGGGGGAATCAGCAGCCCTTCGTCGGCAATATCGGTGACAAAGCCCATGGATCCCGGGTTCCTGCCGCCGACATCGGCATGGTGGGCCCGGTTCATCGCATAAAAAAGAGGTTTACCGCTGGTGTCACATACCGCCTCAACCAGGGTGATATCCGGCAGATGGCTGCCGCCGTGGAAAGGGTCGTTGACAATGACCACATCCCCGGGCGCAAGAGAGTATGAGTCAAGCACATGCCGCATGGTTTTCGGCATGGCGCCGAGATGCACCGGAATATGCGCCGCCTGGGCGACCAGATCACCTCCGGCGTCAAAGATGGCGCAGGAAAAATCCCGTCTCTCCTTGATGTTTGAGGAAAAGGAGGAGCGGGTGAGAATAATGCCCATTTCCTCGGCAATGGAGGCAAAGAACTTATTGAAGACTTCAACTTCGATAACGTCCATTAAAATATTCCCGGGGTGTGGCCGGGTGCCTTGGCATTGTATCAACAACACCTCGCTTGGAACTCGGCACGTTCAAGGGTTATGGGAAGCGGTACCAGGCCCACCCCAGCCACTTGGGGGTCAGGCCGCAGCGGACCCGATCGATCTTCAGGGTGTATATCCCGGTTTTACTCGGCGTAAACTCGACAATCTCGTACGTGTTGTCCCAGCTGTAGGAGCCGGCAATCAAGGTCGTCCCCCGGTAGATCTTCAGATCCAGATCGGCGCTGGGTTGGCTGCCATAAGAAGCATAGGCTGTGTTTTGATCCCAGACGATGACGACGCGGGTCTTCTTGCCCGCCGTGAGCGACATCGAGATGCTGTAAGGATCCACCGTGGTGCATGAATAAGCCATGGCACCCCAGTGGCCATAGGCGTTGCTGGTGTTCATGGCAACAGCGTCAGCCCGGCTGGCGACAATACCCCCGGCACCATCCTTCTCGCTCAAGCGGGTAGCGCCTTCAATATTGTTCGCGGCTGTTGCCATCAGAATCGCTTTGACCGCCTCGGGCCAGCTGTCCAGCGCAGGGTTACGATCGATCATCAGCGCGATGGTGGCGCTCACCATCGGCGTGGCAAAACTGGTGCCGGTGCCGATCGCTCCCACCCACGGCGAAGAGGTGGTGGTGCTGTTGATCCTGGAGCCAGGCGCGGCTACTTCCGGTTTCTCGCGATCGCCATGGCTTGAAACGGGATCAACGTAACTGGAGCAGGTTTGCATGGCATCATCACTCCAGCTGACCGTGTTCATATCATTAAAGTTGCCTACCGCAATGGTGTTATAGCCCAACGCGGGGCTGAGCACCTTGGCGTCGCCACCGTCGCAGGGGCTGTCGCGATTGCCTGCTGCAGCGACGATATTGACATGCTTGTTGATCACCATATCGTCGAAGAACTTATCGCCAACGCCCGGTACCATGCTGCTGGTTAACCCGCCCCAGCTGTTATTGATCACATCCGCTCCCCAGGTATACGCACGGCTGGCGGCGCTCAGCAACTCCCATCCATCTCCGTTGCACGATCCGCCCACCCGGACTTTCGCTTTGTAGGCAATGCCCCTGTATATGCTGTTGCTGCTCTTGATGATGCCCACCACACCTGTGGAATGGCTTGACAGGCAGGTGTTGGCCGTGTCCCGCACCACACCCTGCAGGTACGGGTTGGTCGTGGGATAGGGAACTCCTCCGCCGACTTCCACCACGCCGACATACGCTCCGGTGCCATTGATGCCGCGGGAATGGACGACATCGGCATAGATCGTCCTGCGGGCAACATTCAGGGCAGGCTCGTTGATCTGATCGAGATAGATCATGTCCACCTCATCCCAGAAACCGGCTTCCCAGATCGCGTCAGGGGGCAGTTCAGCGTAAACTGCCGGGGAATATCGATCGTCAGTTGCCGCAAAGCCCATTTGGTGAATCCGTTCCCTGATCGGTTCATTCACCTCCGCAACATCCACGGCCCGTTCCGCCCGGACGGCTTCCTTGATCGCTTTTACGTCTGCCCGGGATTGCTTGCCTTTCGGCAATGGGCGTTGATAAGACTTCTCTGCCCCGGAATAATCCTTCAACCACAGGATCACCTTGATCCGCTCGTCGTCCGGTACGCCTGCAAGGCGCTGCTGCAATTCGGGATGAAGACGTCCAGACTGTTCGTCGTGCAACTGTTGTTCAGCGGCATCCAAATCAGCAATGTTGACCACTGCAAAAGCCTGATTGAGGGCGATGGCATGGGTTTCACCGTTACGAACATGCAAAACCTTGCATTCGAAAACCGTGGTCCCCAGCAAATGGAATTCGACTTCAGCGCAGCCGGCAACCTGCAGCGCTTGCAGTGGAACCCCATGCTGCCGGGCTGCATACTGCCGGGCCGCTTCCTCATGGCCCTTCTTGTCTGCCTGGTTGGCCTCGATGCCAGACAAGGGCCTGTTGACAGGTTCCCCTTGTGCCGAGTGTGCGCTGGCGAGCGTCACGACAAGAAGAAACAGGCAGTGGCGGATTTTTTGCCAATTGCGCATCATGTTTTCATCCTTCTTTTTTCAACAGGTGCGATGATAAAGCTGAGTTGAGCAGCTTGTCTGCTCAAACGAAACTTATACCCTTGTGGTATAAGAATGCGCTTTTTGACCGGCCGGGGTCAGGAAAGCTGAAATGTGCTTCAGGACCGCCGCTTCGCATACTACCGCCATCTACCCCAATGGGCTGACTTCCGCATTTGCCGCTTCTGGCGAATGCTTTCCTTGAGCGCAGTGGACCGGATAATTTTACCGCATAACGGAAACCGAAGCCAGGCTTAAGTCGGAAAAATTACATCGCGGCACGTTACGGCTAGGCATCGTTCTGAAATTGCTTGACTTTAATAAATGATAATGACGAAGATATGACCTGAATGCCTTAAGGGGTTGCAAGGGGGGAAGTCAATCATTCCAGCAAAAAGGGGTTTTGATGAAAGTTGATCTCGGTCCAGTCACCCGTATTGAAGGACATCTCAATGTCAAAACCACCATTGAGAATGACCAGATTGTTGATGCCCAATGTATGGGGGAAATGTTTCGCGGCTTTGAAGTCATTTTGCGGGGCAGGGACCCTCTTGACGCCCAGCAGATAACCCAGAGAATCTGCGGCGTCTGCCCCTACGCCCATGCCATAGCCTCCTCCTATGCCCAGGAGAATGCCTACGGGCTGCAGGTCCCTCCTAACGGCAGGATTATGCACAATCTTATCCAGGGGGCAAACCATCTTTATGATTATCTGCTCCATTTCTATCAGCTATCCGCCCTTGATTTTGTCGATGTCACCTCCATCCTGAAATACACCGGCAAGGATGCGGATCTCCGCAAAATAAAAGAATGGGTGCAGGCGGAATTCGCCTCCGGGAAGGCATATCCAGGCGCACCGTTTCTGCCGCGGCTGAACGGCGGCTACATCGTGGACGACGAGCTCAATATCGGGGCGTTAAAGCACTATGTTGAGGCAATGGAGATACAGAAAAAGGCCAACCGGGCGGCCACGGTTTTCGGCGGGAAATTCCCCCACGCCACAGCAATATTTCCAGGAGGCTGCACCCAGGATGCCCGTATTGACCTCATCGCCACCTACCAGTCCTTTATCCGTGAAACCCGGGAGTTCATTCACAGCAGATACATCCCCGACATCGTTGCCGTCGCGGAAAATTTTCCTGAATATTGGCACATTGGCGCAAGCAAGGGGGGATTCCTGTCCTATGGGCTGCTTCCCCTGTCAGCGGAACGAAACAGCGGCCGTTTGCTTGCTCCCGGTGTTCTGCAGGGCGGCATGGTAAAACCGGTGGATTACGGGTTGATCACTCAGGATGTGGGGCACGCGAAATACTCATCCCCCAGCGGTTTAAAAATATCGGAATCGTCATTGACCCCCGATCCCGCTAAAAAAGGGGCATACACCTGGACCAAGGCGCCCCGCTATGACGGCAGGGTGATGGAAGTGGGGCCGGCGGCCAGAATACTGGTTGATTACCATGCCGGGGGCAATAAGACCGTCAAGGGCCTGGTTGACACCTACGCGGCCATGTTTGGCATCACGGCGGATAATCTTAATTCCGTGCTCGGGCGTCATCTCTGCCGGGCAGTCAATGCCGTGGTCATTGCCGATTTTCTCCTGGAGGAGTCCGAGCGTATCGATCCCGGTGGAAAAACCATGGCTGATATTGTCGTTCCCGCAACCGCCGAAGGGTATGGAGTCACCGAGGCCTCCCGGGGGGCGCTGCTGCATTACATCAGAATTGCGGATTACAAGATAGCCGCCTATGAGTGCGTGGTGCCGACTACCTGGAATGCTTCACCCCGTGATGATAAGGGCCAGCCGGGAACCATGGAGTCCGCCCTTGTCGGTACAAAGGTTGCCGATCCGGAAGACCAGATCGAGGCGGTGCGCATCATCCACTCTTTTGATCCCTGCATAGCATGTTCAGTGCATTAGTTCTCAGCTAAAGGGCCTGTTCCTGTCAATTAACCGGAGGGATATGATGGACAGAAGGACGTTTCTGAAGCTCGCCGCCACACTCTGCGCATCTTTCGGGGTGAACGGCATGCCCGGGCAGGTAGTTGCAGCCCTGAAAAAAATAGACCCCGGGACTGTCCCGAAACTCATTTACCTGCAGGGCATGTCCTGCAGCGGCTGCTCCATATCTCTGCTGCAGGCCGACTCGCCATCCCCACTGGCGATGATAACCGATTATTCCCAGCTCGTTTTCCATGCCGATCTTTCCGCTGTTTCAGGAAAAAAGGCGCTGGGACTCATTGACAGGTACATCGCCGGCGAGGCGGGCGAATATTTTCTGGCGGTTGAAGGGGCAATTCCGGAACTGATGCCGGAAGCCTGCATCATCGGCCACAAGCCCTTCGGCCAGTATCTTGAAGAGGCGGCAAAAACCATGGCTGGTGCCGTGGCCATCGGAGCATGTGCCTGTGACGGCGGGATCCCCGCTGCGGAAGGAAACCTGACCGGCGCTGTCGGGTTGAAGGAGTTCTATGGCAAACGGGGCATCAACAAGCTGGTGGTCAATATTCGCGGTTGTTCCGTTCATCCCGACTGGGTCTGGCACACGATCATCCACCTGGTCAAGATAGGCGTGCCGGAGCTGATCAATGATTCCCCCGCCTTGTTTTTCAACCGCAAGGTCCATGAACTGTGTCCCCGTTATCATGACTTTCAGCAGGAGATCTTTGCCGAGAAGCTTGGCGATAAAGGCTGCCTGTTCAAATTGGGCTGCCTGGGACCTGAAACCTATGCCGACTGCCCCACCCGCTGGTGGAACAGCGGGCAGACCTGGTGCGTGGACAGCAATGCCCCATGTATCGGCTGCGCATCGCCCGGCTTCGCCCGTAAGAAAGATTTTCCATTCTACCGGCTTGCCGAGCAGGACAAATAAACTGGCACAACAGGGGAGATAATGATGAAGGGAAGAGCTTTTTCCAGTTTTCCGGTGACCACGAAAGTCATGATGTCTGTCTCAGCGGTTCTGCTGTTTATTCTGCTCGGCACCTCCGTATTTCTAAGCGGCTATTTCAAAAGCAAATTGACGCAGACCTATCTTGACTCGGTGCAGAGCCTGTTCAACTCATTTGAAGAGGGGGTCAAGGGGTCGCTTGAACGGGGGCAGATGAAAAATTTTCAGAAACTGCTTCTGCAGCAGAAGGCAATTAAAAATGTCATTGCCGTTTCTCTGTATGACCGGACCGGAAAGATAAATCTTTCATCCGCCGATGTAAAGGAGACCACCGCCAACCTTTCCACGGAGCTGCAGGGGAGGATCAATTCCGGAGAGGGCCTGATTCTCACCTTTAACGGCGACACCCTGCAGGTGCTGGCGCCGCAACGGGTGGTAAATGACTGCATCCGCTGTCATCCCGATTGGGCAAGCGGTTCGCTGGGAGGTTGTTTGTCCATGACCTATGACCTGCGCGAACTCAACCGTACCATAACAAGTTTTGAGTTGTACATGATGATAGGCAGCATTGCCGTCCTGCTTTTAACCTGCGGCATGATATTTTTTGTCATCCGGAAAATTGTCAGCATGCCGGTAAACAAGGTAATTGCAGATCTGTCCCAAAGCGCTGATACCGTTTCCGCCAATGCCCGTAAATCGTCTGTTTCAAGCCAGTCCCTTGCGGAGAATGCCTCCCGCCAGGCGGTTTCCCTCGCGCAGACAAGTGACTCTCTTGGGCAGATATCCTCCATGACGAACCAGAACTCAGAAAATGCCTCATCGGCAAGTGAGCTCATGACCGATGCCAACAGGGTCATGACCGATGCCAATCAGGCAATGCAGAAACTTACCCAGGCCATGGATGAAATTGCCGGGGCCAACGAGGAGACTTCCAAGATCATCAAAACAATTGATGAAATCGCCTTTCAGACAAACCTGCTGGCTTTGAATGCCGCGGTTGAAGCTGCCAGAGCTGGGGAGGCAGGCGCAGGTTTCGCCGTTGTTGCCGATGAGGTGCGCAACCTTGCCATGCGGTCTGCCGGGGCTGCCAGGAACACCTCCGCCCTGCTGATGGAAACAAAACAGCGGGTGGAAAACGGGGTAAAACTTGTCAGGGAGACGGACAACGCCTTTAAGGAAGCGCTGGGGAAAAATGAAAACACAGCGAGTGTTCTGCGGGGAATCACTTCGGCCTCAAAGGAGCAGACAAGCGGCATCAGTCAGGTTTCTGCAGCCATAAATGAACTGGACAAGGTGACTCAGCAGAATGCCGCCGATGCCGACCAGGCATCACAGATAGCGGTAGACATGGAAAAGGAGTCGGAGCAGCTCAGCAGGTATGTTACCACCCTTATTGAGCTCATAAAAGGAAAGCGGTAATGACCCTGCGGGTATTGGATGCGCAACGGTCTTACCGTGTTTCCCTGCATGCCGTCACCAGGGAAATATCAAAGATAAAGATTTGCCCCCCAGCTGCGCGGACCCCAGCTGCGCGAAGAAGAGTAGGTATGCTATGAAATGAAACCCGCAACACTCGCGGTCATCATCCTAAAGCTCATGACATTAAGAAGGAGGCCCGAAGGCCCCCCATGTTAATGTGGTCGAGTAATTACTTCTTTGCCGGCACTTTGACGGTTTCTACTACTGCTGTCTTCTTTCGGCGTTCAGCCTCTTTCACGGGGATAAACTTGCCGGTTTCGGCATCTCTGCCAATTTTTTTGGTAGTTTGTTTTTTACTCATGATAGATACACCTCTCTATTTTTTTTCAGCAGTTAGAAAGGCGTCTAACGACCAGAACTAGACGCACATTTAGGATGTCAATTAGCTATCTCAATGTGTTGGTGGGGGCGGCATAAGCGTTACCTCCTTCTCCAGTCGATTATTTCAGGTTGACCTTGAAGAGTACATTGTGTAAAAAAAAAGTGTACATTACCCGGTCGACGATGTACCCCATCGTGGACTTGCGATACCCCGAACTGGATAGATAGGTATCGCCCCTCAAGAGCCATTAGGTGCAGCAACACCTTTTGGCTTTTTTATGTATTCATCACCTACTACAATATGAACATATCATTTTCATATCTTTGTTGTTTCGCCAATTTCCTCAATCCTATCAATAAGAGTATTGTAAAGGTCATCAGGAACCTCATACTTTTTGTTCTCATTCAGCGCCTTGACAACCTTGTAGGGGTTCAGGAGTAGAGTGTAATGAAAGTTCCCGCTAACCCCAGCTTTAGTTTTTATGAATCCGAGCTCTTCAAGTTTTTTCATACGGTTACCCCAAGTGTTTTCAGCACGTTGGCCCTTAAATCCAGATTCAAGTGCCATCTGCCGGGGCTTTTGGATGGTCACCGTCATCTCGTCAAATACGTAGCACCATAGCGTCACGTATGTACTAGAAAGCGGTTTCCCTGGAGAAAGAGCATCCATTACTCTCGATATAAGAGATAATCCACGAGGTATAGTTGCGAAACCTTTTGTGATATTACGTAGCCATAATTCTTCTTCTCCGATATCGGGCCAAAATTTCTCTCTCAGCCTTAATCGCTTGTCAGTCATTCGGTTAGCTCGCTTGGTAGACATGAGACACCTCCTCTTTTGCTCTACACCTATAAGATAATTCCTCGTGCGGTGATTGTCAATATTTTACTGAAAATAAATTAAATATTATCAATATGTTATGCAAAATACACCATATTTAGTTTACGCAAAACAAGTTTCACTCATTAGTACTATTGCGCCAAACGGCTCAATCTCGCCGCGAGTATTGCGTGGGTGCTTGAATTATTTATTAATGATTTCAAGGACATTTCCTGAGCTGGTAGTGCTCCATAGTGCTCGATGTGCTCCATGTGTTCAATGTGCTCCATGTGCTCCAGGAGGTAGGAGGAGGAAAACGAGGGATACCCACAAAAAATACTACAAAAAACAAAATGTTTCATAAAGGGATGGAGATTTTTTATAAAAATTTGCCACAAATTTGTGAGAGGGTATATCAACGTGTCAGCGTCCGGGTCCCCCCCCCCCGTATGGGGGTAGACCTCCTCTCAACACAAAGAAGGCACTGGGTCAGCCCTTCGTTAATAAGTCAATCCCTCGCTGACAGCCCCGAGCCCCGAGCCGAGCCGGGTCCCCGAGCCGAGCCGCCGAGCCGAGCCGCGAGCCGTACGCGAGACGGGTCGGACCGACTTAACCATCTGATAACTCAGGGAATATGCTCCAGAATAGACTATTATCATCGCTTAGAGCCCCGTTTTCTATGCCGAAATCAAAGCTGTAAGATGCGTTTGGCTCTCGCAAAGTGTTCGTTCCGGTATGTAGCCCTTCCTGGATTTTCCGGCCGATTGCTTTGAAAGCAAGCTCTTCCTTAATTCCCTCGACAAACTTTTTACTGCCAACTGCAACGCTCTCGCTCCATGCCGGTTCTCGGAAAGCCTCTGCCTTCAATGCCTCTTCTATCCAACCTGAATACACCGAACCAAGCGTATCTTCATTAATGGACAGCAATTCCCTGAGCCGATTCATGGCAAGGAGCCTATATCTGGCAGGAGGATTGAGAATTTCATTGTATCCTCCGTGCGACCATTCACTCGGATGTTGCACGACTCCTGCACGAACCATATTCAGGTCGATATAGACAAGACACCGCACAAGATGGTCATCTGTATCTATTGCCGTGGCATGATAGCGATCCTCCCAGAAGGCGCCTTTTCGTTGCGTGCGGCGGTTATACTCTTGAGCGGTCCTTCCGGCAACCAATTGCATCGATCGGGGGATGACCTCACGGTCTTCACCTCCATAGACCAGGAGATGAATGTGGTTTGAGGTGATCGTAAAATTCAGGACCTCAAGGTCGTATCTTTTTTTCGCCTCAAAAAGCCACCGAATCCAAACCTGCCGATCACGCCCAAATTTCAGCAAAAACTCTTTCTGATGACAACGGTGGGTAATATGCCACACATATCCAGGAACGAAGTATCTGTTAGCCCTCGGCACGGTCTTCGCCCATTAAAACTCCTTTTTTCACCACAAAAAACTCCTTCTAAGGCTCAAAAACACCACAAATTTCAGCTTTTTTTCTATGAAATCAGCCAGTTAATTCGGTCCGACCCCGGCCTGCCCCGGCCTGCGGTATCCCCAGGAGCTGGGGGAGATCGGCCTGGGCCTATTCGATTGATTCACCCGCGATGGTGGCCCTGACTTTTCTCCGCCCGGCCCCGAGGTCAACGATTGCCTGGGTTATGGTATCAAGGTCTGTCTGTGAGTATGCCATGCCGAGAACATATCATGGCATATTCGGCGATTTCGGCGGTTGAGCGTTTTTGAGTTTTATTGCGCGTGAAAGAGCGTTATTTGAAGATATTTGAAGGTATTTGAAGATTACTCAACTTGACATGGTTTTGGGTGAGGGGGGGGATTTGGCAACTTCTAGGGGTGACGTCTGGGTTGAACTGCTCCGAGCGAAGCGAGGGAACTTGGCCGCAGGCCATGCAGTCAGCTTAATTGATTCGTTATGCATCTCCTCTTATTTCATTAAGATCATTTCTTAGCGATTGAAGTTTTTCATCTTTTCCAGAATTTAATAAACTATGAACTTCATAAGTTGCTCGTAAGAGTAATTCAGAAGATATTCCAAGAAATTCATACATAGCCTCTGTGTCTTGATTCTTGAAAATTTCCAAAGAGAATGAACTTTTATCAATGACTATATGACGTGTGCGTAAAGCTCGTATGTCATTGTGAGTAGCCGCACATAACATATTGTAGATTGTAAGGTATTCATCTAGCATATCGGCTTTTTTGAATTTTTCCTTTATGTTTAAGCCTTTATTTCCTTTATTTTTGAGTCTTTCGACTTGTTTTTCATAATCGGCAATATGCTTATCGATGTTTGGATCTTTAGCAATCATTTCAGCGTATACATTTTTGTCGTCTTTAGCAGCCTTTAGAAATTTTATGGATTCTTTGCTGGAATTTATAGTTAGAGAATAGCCATATTTCGGGTCTTTGCATAGATTGCGCAAATCAACAAAAGCCTCCAATATAGTCCTCAGTAATACAGGGATTGCAGAGTAGTGACCTGACTTATAAAGTTCTTTAATTGAACTTGATAGCTCTATAATCGAACCATACAAACTTATAACGTGTTGATGTAATGCATGGCTTGAATCAAATTTAAGTTCGGAGGCTAAAGATAGAACTCCCCCAATCTCTTTATCTAAAAAGCTAAAAATTTCTTTTGTGTCGGCCATGATGATCTTTTTTGGGGATGCATAACGTAGAGCTAACTCGACAGGGTGAAGCGCAGCGGAACCCCGGTCAGTAGCGCATGGTTAATTGCACCTGCACCCCCTGCTTGATAAAAGACAAAAAAACAAAAGGAAACAAGTCCAACAATAAAAAATATATGTTCGGAAAAAGCTAAAACCCAAAGAGGGATACGGAAAAAATTTGGCATTTTATAAATATCTCCATAGCGTTCTACCAAATCCGGAAGCTTTTGCATGATTGGGGGAATAGCCCCAATTACATGAGCGGCAACCAAAATTGACACAAGAAAACAGACCAGAGATGTTATCAGCCAAGGAAAAGCATCGGCCTTCACGCCATCCTTTACCAACCCTCCTAAAACCGCCATAGCACCTGTTTGAATGACAACAAGCGCTGTGCTCCAATCTTTAAGAAGTTTTAGGGCTTCATGGAATGGCTCATATTTCGAATCCATATCATCTTCCTTTTCACAGCTAACTGCCAGGGGTAACCTGACTGACCGCTTTCACACACAATTCCTGCAATTCCTGGGACACCTAACTTAATTATCAGTCACTATGTTTCCAGAAGTCCTTAACCGAAAAATAATTATTATGTGGCAATATTAATCGCGCGGATAGGCGTCGGAGTCACTGGAAACGCTATGAGTAACCACGTTGACCTGATCATTTGGTTTTTTTTATAATTTTATGGCCGCGAGACGGGTCGGACCGACTTAACCATCTGATAACTCAGGGAATATGCTCCAGAATAGACTATTATCATCGCTTAGAGCCCCGTTTTCTATGCCGAAATCAAAGCTGTAAGATGCGTTTGGCTCTCGCAAAGTGTTCGTTCCGGTATGTAGCCCTTCCTGGATTTTCCGGCCGATTGCTTTGAAAGCAAGCTCTTCCTTAATTCCCTCGACAAACTTTTTACTGCCAACTGCAACGCTCTCGCTCCATGCCGGTTCTCGGAAAGCCTCTGCCTTCAATGCCTCTTCTATCCAACCTGAATACACCGAACCAAGCGTATCTTCATTAATGGACAGCAATTCCCTGAGCCGATTCATGGCAAGGAGCCTATATCTGGCAGGAGGATTGAGAATTTCATTGTATCCTCCGTGCGACCATTCACTCGGATGTTGCACGACTCCTGCACGAACCATATTCAGGTCGATATAGACAAGACACCGCACAAGATGGTCATCTGTATCTATTGCCGTGGCATGATAGCGATCCTCCCAGAAGGCGCCTTTTCGTTGCGTGCGGCGGTTATACTCTTGAGCGGTCCTTCCGGCAACCAATTGCATCGATCGGGGGATGACCTCACGGTCTTCACCTCCATAGACCAGGAGATGAATGTGGTTTGAGGTGATCGTAAAATTCAGGACCTCAAGGTCGTATCTTTTTTTCGCCTCAAAAAGCCACCGAATCCAAACCTGCCGATCACGCCCAAATTTCAGCAAAAACTCTTTCTGATGACAACGGTGGGTAATATGCCACACATATCCAGGAACGAAGTATCTGTTAGCCCTCGGCACGGTCTTCGCCCATTAAAACTCCTTTTTTCACCACAAAAAACTCCTTCTAAGGCTCAAAAACACCACAAATTTCAGCTTTTTTTCTATGAAATCAGCCAGTTAATTCGGTCCGACCCCGGCCTCGTCACAATAATGTGCCCTCCATATGTAATAAGCCAAAGTGTTAAAAGTGGAATCTGTCCCTCATGTCAACCACATATAGATGGACAATTTCCATTTATTGTTATATTTCGGGTGAAACATGGAAAACAGGCCCCAGTGTCTCCCAAACAAAATAGGGTAAGGACGTATTCCTTGTCCTTCTATTATGTTTTACCTTTTTCCCAGAGGAATCAGCCAGCTATTCCAAAACAGCCAAACTCTGATTGCTGAATTTTGCAAGAAAAAACTGCTAAAGGATGGCAGGGCAATAACAAATCTGATTAGCACCCATTTTCAGCCGGTCAGGATGGGCATTCCAGCTACGTAGGAATTAAACATAGGTTGACAGTTTACGGCTTACGGTTGGCAGTTGCAGGAAATTATGTTGGCAAATTTGTGGGCAATGGGGGATGCCCATAAAATCATAAAAATCTGCGTCTGATTCGAGAAATTTATAATTTAATGGACGTCCCCAACCACACCGTCCCCAACCACACGTTCAATGGGTCGAGGAGGAGAGGGCGGATTCATGAAGAGCGCCGGTTGGATTAGAGGCGTGGTCGCAGGGGTATTACCAGGGAAATATCAAAAATAAAGATTTGCACCATGCTGCCCACCCTGTGGAATGCGGTGTTATCCGATGATCTTTGGCAAATACCCAACCGCTAACATAAAAAGCTTCCCGACAACGTCAGTTGCAGACTGCTCAGCTGCTTTAGAGAAAACACTTTTTGCTATGCTAATCAGTGTCCCTTTTTCTTTTTCGCCAAGTGCTGGTACCGGAGTATAACCAAGCAAAGTTAGCCCTTTAAGAGTTAACCTCACACCGTTATAATAAAGACAGCCCATATGCGGCTTAGATTCTACCGTGATAAAACCCTCTTGTTCAAGCCAGCTTAACGTATGGTCTGAAATTGCCATAGAATTCCATAATTCGCCTCTGTCGTTTTTATCTGGTCTAGCATCGAGGCCGATTTTTTCTGAATCAAGATTAATTGGAGTTGGAAATGAATCATAAAGCTTGATAAGAACATGCAGTACTATGTGGTTAAAGACCTCGATATTTTTAGGCACATCTTTTTTCATTTTTTTTTCCGAACTTTTAATTTGTTCTTTGCTTCGATAACGCTCAACACCCAACAGGCAACCCGGTTTTCTTGGAAATGGCCATGTCATTCTGCCATGTTATCTCTCGTCGGATTTGAGCACGGCCAGAAAGGCGCTTTGGGGGATGTCCACGTTGCCCACGGTCTTCATGCGCTTTTTGCCGGCTTTTTGTTTTTCCAGCAGCTTGCGTTTTCTGCTGATATCACCGCCGTAGCATTTGGCGGTGACGTCCTTGCGCAGGGCGGAGATGGTCTCCCGGGCAATGATGTTGCCGCCGATGGCCCCCTGGATGGCGATCTTGAACATCTGCCGCGGGATTTCCTCCTTCAGCCGCTCGCAGGCGTGCAGGGCCCGTTCCCTGGCCTTGGTGCGGTGCACCAGCTGGGAAAGGGCGTCCACCTTTTCCCCGTTGACGAGAATGTCAAGCTTGGTCAGGTCGCTGGGCCGGTAATCGATCAGGGTATAATCAAAGGAGCCGTACCCCTGGGTGATCGACTTGAGCCGGTCATAGAAGTCATAGATTACCTCGGCCAGCGGCAGTTCGCAGGTGAATTCAATCCTGCCCGGCATGGGATAGTGGTAGTGGGTGTTCTCGCCCCGTCTTTCCATGCACAGGGTCATGACCGCGCCCATATAGCGTTCCGGCATAAGAATGGTCGCCTTGATGAAAGGCTCCTCGGTGCGGACAATGGCGGCCGGATCAGGGAAATAGGCCGGGTTGTCCACCTCGCGCATGGCGCCGTCCGTCAGGTAGAAATGATAGCATACCGAGGGCACGGTGAGGATGAGCGGGATGTCAAATTCCCTTTCCAGCCTTTCCTGGATGACCTCCAGATGGAGCAGGCCGAGAAAGCCGCAGCGGAAGCCGAAACCCAGGGCGGTGGAGGAATCCTTCTGATAGGTCAGGGAGGAGTCATTTAAGGTGAGTTTTTCCATGGCCGCGGCCAGGTTCTCATATTCGTCGGTGGAGATGGGGTAAATGGAGGAAAAGACCACCTGCTGGATTTCCTTGAAACCGGGAAGGGCCTGTTGGCAGGGGTTGTCCTTCAAGGTGATGGTGTCACCCGCCCTGGTGTCGCTTACCGTCTTGATGCCGGCGAGAATATAACCGACCTGTCCGGCCCGCAGTTCCTTGCGGGGTATGCGTTCAAGCTGGAACAGCCCGACCTCGTCAACCTTGTAGGCCGCCCTGTTTGACATGAACATGATGGTGTCGCCCGCCTTGACAATGCCGTTGATGATCCGGCAGGAGATAACGGTGCCGCGGAATGGATCATAGTGGGCATCAAAGATGAGGGCCTGCAGGGCGGCGTCCGGATCTCCTTCCGGCGGCGGCAGCAGATTGATAATGGCCTCCAGAATGGCATCAACCCCCTGGCCGGTTTTGGCCGAGCACATCTGAATGGCATCCGGGTCAAGGCCGAGATCTTCCTCGATCTGCATGGCCACCGCTTCCGGATCTGCGGAGGGCAGGTCTATCTTGTTGATGACCGGAATGATCGCCAGGTCATTTTCCATGGCCAGATAGAGATTGGCCAGGGTCTGGGCCTGCACGCCCTGGGCTGCGTCAATGAGCAGCAGGGCCCCTTCGCAGGAGGAGAGCGCCCGGGAAACCTCATAGCTGAAATCAACATGGCCCGGCGTGTCAACCAGGTTGAGGAGATATTCTTTGCCGTCCCTGGCCTTGTAAGGAAGGCAGATGGTCTGGCTTTTGATGGTGATGCCCCGTTCTCTTTCGATATCCATGTTGTCCAGCAACTGGTCTTTGAATTCCCGGGCGCTCACCATGCCGCAGAGCTGGATCAGTCTGTCTGCCAGGGTTGATTTTCCATGGTCAATATGGGCGATTATGCTGAAATTTCGGATATTTTTTTGCTGCATGCGTAACTGACAACCTCTGTTTTACTGGCGGAATTTTCTGAAATGATGTAAATTTTCTTTCTTTTACCTATGGAATAGGTAGAGAACTCTGGACATTCTATATAAAATAGGTGGATATATAGTGGAGGTTTCTGCTTGTCAAGAGAGAAACTGAAACTGAGCTTCACTCTAGAATACAATCATGACAAAAGAAAGCGAAATCGAAATCGAAATCGAAACTGAGAACTCTGAAGAGCAGACCTTTCATCCGCTGCTGGCCCTGTCGGATGACAAGCATCTGCCTGCGCTCAGCCACCCGGGGCTGCATCGTTATCTGCAGGAAATCAACCAGCACCGGCTGCTGACCAGGGAAGAAACCGAGGCGCTGGCCATCCGTTTCAATGAAACTCAGGACCCTGAAGCCGCTTATGAGCTGGTGACGGCCAATCTGCGCCTGGTGGTCAAAGTGGCCATGGATTTCCAGAAGTACTGGATGCAGAATTTTCTCGATCTGATCCAGGAAGGCAACGTGGGGCTGGTGCAGGCGGTCAAGAAGTTTGATCCCTATCGCGGCGTCAAATTTTCCTATTATGCCGCCTACTGGATTCGCGCCTATATCCTCAAGTTCATCATGGATAACTGGCGGCTGGTGAAGATCGGCACCACCCAGGCCCAGCGCAAGCTGTTCTTCAGCCTCAACAAGGAAAAAAAGCTGCTGGAATCCCAGGGGTTCAAGCCGGAAATAAAACTGCTGGCCGAAAGGCTCGGGGTCAAGGAAAGCGAAGTCATCGAGATGTCCCAGCGCATGGACAACTGGGATGTGTCCCTTGAGAGCCCGGTGCGCGAGGATTCCGATGATGAACAGAAAAATTTTCTGCCTGACGTCAGCCCATCCGTGGAAGAGCTGGTCGCCGATATTGAAATCAAGGAACGGATGGCGGAAATTCTGGATAAACTGCAGGACATTTTAAATGAAAAGGAGAAAACAATTCTGGGGGCGCGGCTGCTCAGTGATGAACCGCTTACCCTGCAGGACATTGCCGATCAGTTTGGTATCTCCAGGGAGCGCGTCAGGCAGATTGAGGCGAATTTGCTGAAAAAAATGAAAAAATATCTTGAGCAGGAAATTCCCGATATTCAAATTTTCCTGGAACATGTATATAAGCAGTGGCAGAACTGAACCGTTTTGCGCGGAATCTGTTCAGCTTTGTGCAATGAACATGAACTTACCAATATAACCTACTGAAATTAGCTGACTTTATGAATATTCCCTTACTTGACTTGAAAGCGCAACTCGATCCGATCCGTGATGAGATCATGGCGGCCATTACGGCCACGGTGGATTCAACCTGCTATATCATGGGGCCGCAGATCGAACTGTTTGAAAAAAATATGGCTGCTTACTGCGGCGCCAGGAGCGCCGTTGGTGTTTCCAGCGGTACGGATGCCCTGCTGGCCGCTCTCATGGCCCTGGGTGTCGGACGTGATGATCTGGTGCTCACCACCCCCTACAGCTTTTTTGCCACCATGGGCAGCATTCTCCGGCTGGGCGCCCAGCCGGTTTTTGCCGATATTGACCCTGTCACCTTCAACATTGATCCGGAACAGGTGGCGGCGCTGCTCTCTGATTCCTCCCTGGCTTCAAAACTGAAGGCCATCCTGCCGGTTCATCTTTTCGGGCAGTGCGCGGATATGGCCCCTCTGGTAAAAATGGCCGGTGAACTGCATATCCCGGTGGTGGAAGATGCCGCCCAGGCCATCGGCTCCGCCTACCCCATGCCGGCGGATGGCGCTCTGCAATGGCTGAAGGCCGGCAGCATGGGGCTGTGCGGCTGTTTTTCCTTTTTCCCCAGCAAGAACTTAGGCGGCATGGGTGATGGGGGCATGGTGGTTACCGGCAATGAGAAGATGGCCAAGGACCTGCGCCTTATCCGGGTGCACGGGGATATCAGCAAATATCAGCATACGGTGGTCGGCGGAAATTTCCGGCTGGATGCCATGCAGGCGGCGATTTTAAATGTCAAGCTGCCGCATCTGCCCAAATGGCATGCCGCCCGGCGGCAGAACGCCACCCTCTATAATGCCCTTTTCAAAGAGGCCGGCCTGGTTGAGGCAGGCTATGTGGCTACCCCCCGGGCCGTGTATCAGGATGCTGCCACGGCGGAAAACGGCGTTGATTACCATATATACAACCAGTATGTCATACGGGTGAAAGACCGGGATGCCCTGCGGGATTATCTCCTGGAACAATCAATCGGCGTGGCCGTCTATTATCCCATCCCGTTGCATCAGCAGAAGTGTATCTCAGGACTGGCGGCCAGCCGTCTTTCTTTCCCGGAGGCGGAAAAGGCTGCCGCGGAAACCCTGGCCCTGCCGATCTATCCGGAACTTACTTCGGACATGCAGGAGTACCTGGTAGAGCGGATCCGTGCTTTTTATATGAAATGACGTATAGTTAATGCTTACTGATGAATAGACTCTCTCTTCTGTTTTGCTGCTCAGCCCTGCTTAGTTCAACTGCGGTATGTCAAGCGGTTACATTGGGAGATTTCTACAAGTCCCCCCGATTGCCCCAACAGACAGTGATTTCCGCTCAGGAAAGCAGCCCGCAATGGGTTTCTTTCTGGCAGGCTGCCCGGAAACTTGCCCGTGCCGGGGATTATCCGGCGGCACTGAATCAATATGAGCTTTTTCTCGGCGGCAAAATGAATATGGCCCAACCACGCTGGGAAATGGCCTCCATCCTTTTGGCGCAGCATCAATTCGACCGGGCGGCTGTGCTTCTTGAAATGTTGCTTGAAGAGTTTCCTGAGCAGGTTGAATATCTCAACGGGCTTGGTTATGCCATGCAGGAGACCGGTCGCCTTGAACGGGCTGTTGAGCTTTTTGAACAGGCGGCAGAGGTTGAGCCGGAAAACCTCATCACCTTGACCGGCATGAGCGAGAGCCTGTTAAGCCTGGGGCAATGGCAGGATGCCTTGCCCTATCTGGAGCAACTGCACGCCAGCCGAACCGATGATGCGGCCTTGGGTGAAAAACTGGTCAGTGTCTATGACCAGCTGCGTCTTTATGACCGGGCGCGTCCTCTGGCGGTGCAGCTGGCGGACAGGAGGAATGCCTCAATCACCAATCTCAGAGTCGCCGCCAGGATCTGCGCAGAGCTGGGACAGGATAAACTGGCGGAGCGTTACTGGCGCCGGCTGCTGGATAAATCACCGGCAGAGGAGAGCGCCCATGCCTGGCTGGCCGCCCATCTGGAAGAAAGGGGCAGCTGTGACGAGGCGCTCACGCATCTGCTTTTTCTGCTGGAAAAGGATGGAGAAAATCCGGATATTCTCGTGCGCACCGGCGGCTGTTATCTGCAAATCAAGGAGCCTGCCAAGGCCCTGCCTTATTATGAGAAGTATCTCAAATATGTCCCCCGGGATAAGGAGGCCAGCCAGCAGCTGGTCAATATCCATGCCGCTTTGGGCGATGAGTCTGGAACCCTGGCGGCCCTGGACCGTTATTTCCAGGTTGAGCCTCATCCCTCCCTCGGCAATCTCAGGCGGGCAGCCCGGCTCTATGACGGGGTCGGCCGTTATCATGACGCCATTCCCATCTACCGGCGGCTGCTTGAACTCAAGCCGGATGACCCTGAGCTGCTCGGTACCCTGGCCCAGGATCTGCTTGCCATCGGGGATGATGAGGGGGCATTGGAAACCTGGGCTCATCTCGCCACTGTTTCTCCGGACAGCAGAACAATTTATCACATGATGCTTGATCTGCTGTTGCGGCTTGACCACCCGGAGAAGCTGCATGATGTGCTTATGCGGCTGCATGAGCTTGAGCCGGAAAACGCAGCGGTGACCTTGCGTCTGGCGTCCTCTTTCATTGCCGCCGGCCGGATCAGAAAAGGGGAAGCCGTGTTTCAGGATGTTGCCGCACAGGAGCTGCAGACGACCGAACTTCTTTTGATGCGCGCCCGGATATTCGAGGCGCTGCAGATGGCCGACCATGCCCTCGACGATTATGAAGCTGCGCTGAAGAGCCATGATGAAAGAACGGACCTTCATCTTAAATCCCTGCAGCTTGCCGCCTCTCTCGGCAAGTTGACCCGGGCCCGCAGCCATTTCGCAGCTGTGGAGGATTCGCCATTGGCCCCGCAAGAGCGGCTGGCGGTCGCCAATGCCTTCCGGGACGGCTGTGACTTTGATGCCGCCTATTTAATCTATCAGGAAATGACGGGCGATACCGGGCTTGATAAGGCGCTGCGGTGTCAGGTATATGTCGAGCTTGCCGTCTCGTATGAGCAGCAGAGACTTTTTTATGAGGCGGAACAGGCACTGCGGCTGGCCTTTTTTGCCGATGCTGAACGGCAGTCGGAGGTGCTTGCCCGGCTGGTGGAGCTGAAGTTGCACACGGGACTTCCCGGTGATGCCGCAGTCTGGCTTGCTCAGATGCGTTACGGCGATCCTCCTGCCCGCCGGAACGGCGCAGGCAATGACCGGGATTTTCTGCGGAAGTTGATGATGATAAAGCAGTTCAACGCCGATGGGAAATACGCTGCGGCGATGCGAAGAGCGGTTGAGCTGCGGAACGAAATCAAGACGCAAGGTTCTTCAGACAGTTACCGGGGAGTAGCGGTAGTTGATCGGGCAACGGTTGAACTCGCCAGGGCCTATCTGGGCATGAAGGAGTATGAGGAGGCTGAAAAGCAATGTCTGTTGCTTCTTGAGCGGGAAACCATCGACTTTCAAGCCCTGTTGCTGATGAGGAAAATTTATGCAGCCCAGGGCAATACCGAGGCGGCCGCCGGGATGGATAAGACCATCGCGGCATTGGCCGGCAAAGACCTGGGCAGAATGCTGATGCTTACCAGGCTGTATTATGAAACAGGTGATATTGCCCAGATGACCCAATCGGCCCATGCCGCCCGGGAGATGGGACCGGACTCTTTCAGCGCCTCCTTCTGTCTGGCCAGGGCCTACAGCAGCTCGGGACAGCTTGCCCAGGCCCGTGATCTGATAAATTCCCTGCAGCGTGATTATCCTGAAAATCAGGCCATTCACGCTCTGGCAGCCCGGGTTGCCTTTATCATGGGTTTTAACCAGGAGGCCTTAAGTTACAGTGACTCAGTGCTGGCCCGTTATCCCGATCGGGCGGATATGCAACTGCTCAAGGCAAGGGTCTACTGGCGGAAGCTGGACTGGAAGAATTCGTTTGCAATCTATGATAATTATCTGAACCCTTCAGTCAGTGATCTGTTCATCCGGCACTCCTCGGCCGCAGGCTTGCAGATGCCGCAAGAGCCGGCACCGTCGTTCTGGCAGCGTGTTACTTTCACCAGGCCCGGCAAAGGCCGTCTCATTGACCGGGTCATGAGCCCCGCTTCCATGGCAATCCCTGAACAGAAAGATGTCAATATGGTTGCGGTTCCTCTCTATTCGCGTTACATGTGGCAGCAGCGATTTGCCGCTGAGATGTCTGCCCGGCAGCTGGTTGAGCAGCGGGATGATTTTCAGGCGGTCAATCAGTTTACCCAGCTTGTCAAGAAGTATCCTGAAGATGAATCACTGCTTTTTGACCTGGCAGGCATTTATAGCAGATTGGGGAAACTGGGGGACGAGGCCCTGCTTTATGAGCGCATCGGCCATATTGATCCCGACTATCCCGGCCTTGCCGAGGCCAGCGAACGCAACAGGTTGAAACGCATGCCCCGGGTCAGTCTGACCTATCATTATGAGGAAGAGAACGGCTGGGACGGCTACAAGGAGCTGCGCAGAGATTCAGCGGATTTCGGTTCCTGGGCATCACTCAAACCGGGTTCTGATGTTGATCTGTCGCTCTCGCGCATCAAGTACAGTGATGTAGATACTGACAATGATATCATGGCAAACCGGGCGTTTATCGCCTATGATGCCAATATTTTTGACAGACTTGACGTGCATCTGGGTGGCGGGTTGGAGGCTTCTGATGGAGAATTCGATGATGCGGAAATCATTGAATGCGGCCTGACGGGGAAAGTCGGCGACAGGCTCCAGGGAGAATTTACTTATGTTCGAGACGTGGTTGCCGATACGCTGGCCAGTCTAACCAGAAACATCATCTCCGATAATTACCAGGGGGGGCTCTTTCTCGGTCTCATGCCCAGATTGATCGCGGGCGGCGACTATGGCTATACCAGTTATTCGGACGGCAACGAGGTGAAGGGCTATTCCGTCTGGGCCTCCTATATCATATTTCCTGAACCGACCTATCTGCAATTCAGGTTTAAATATGAATTTCTCGATGCCAGGGAAACAGGAGACAGGGACGGTCCCCTGCTGGATGATGGCTTCGCAGCGCATGATCATCCCTATTGGGCCCCGTTGAATTATTGGAAAAACAGTTATAATATTTTGTGGAAGCATAAATTATCTGCAGATACACTTGAGCGGGGGACGCCAAGTTATTATAGTGCGGAATTCATGCTGGATTATGATTCCCAGGGGCATGTCATTCAGACGGTCAAGGGCGGCTTTTTTCTGGAATTGACCAGGAACCTCATGCTGGAATCGGCTATCCGGCTGGTAAATTCCGATGAATACCGGGACAGGGATTTTACTTTATCAGCCATCTACCGTTGGTAGAGAAATGTTCTAAATCAAGGTAGCGCAAAAAAAATCCGCTGTTATTGGAGATCTCAAACGAGATCTTTCTTTTTTTTATATACACAGCTATTGCCGATAGTAAATTACCGGCGAAGCCGGCTTAGGAGGTTTTATAGATGATTGAACGAGTACCAATGTCAAAAAACGGCCATGCCCGTCTGCGGGAAGAACTGCTGCGACTGCAGCGGGTTGATCGACTTGAGGTGATTAAGGCCATTGAGGTGGCCCGTGGACATGGAGACTTGAAAGAGAACGCGGAGTATCATGCTGCCAAGGAGCGTCAGAGCCATATTGAAGGCAGGATCATGGAATTGAAAGACAAGCTGGGCAGGGCTGAGATCATCGACTGCTCTGCCGTGAGCTGTGACCGGGCGGTTTTTGGTTCTGTGGTAACCATCGAGGACCTGGATACCGGGCAGGAGATCGTTTACCAGCTGTTAGGTCCGGAAGAATCGGACGTGAAAAAAGGCAGTATCTCGGTGTATTCCCCCTGGGGAAGGGCGATAATCGGCAAGACTATTGGCGATGAGTTTGAGGTCAAAACACCTTCAGGGGTGCGCACACTTGAGGTGATAGATATCAAAAGCGGGATTGAGGCCTGAGCGGGCCTGATGGAATGTATCCGTGAGCGGATAAGATCTGGCAGGGGCAAGCGGACAGCCCCTGTCAGACGGACAGAGAAAGGAAAGAATTAACTATTACGCACGACAATGCCGTGCAGAAAAATATCAGTTATATGCTTGGCGGTTTCCTCAAGGGTGTATTTGGGCTTGGCTGATAAGGCCCACAGGCGGGACATTTCGTCAAGTGCTCCGAAGAAGGCCCGTTTCACCACCCCTGGCATTACTTCCTGCCGGAAATGACCTGATTTCTGCCCCTTGTGAACGATGTCGGAAACAATATCAATGTATTCGATGAATTTGGTGTTGCGATACTCTTTGATGAATTTGTTGCTTTGCCTCAGTTCCATCTGCAGCACTTCCACCAGCTCTTTTTGCTCATGCAGAAGAGAGAGATGGTGCATGGCATAAATTTCCAGCATTTTCAAGGGGTCGGTCTCATTTTCCAGCAGCAGCTTGACTTTCAGGATAATTTTGCCGATCTCATCCTCGAAAAGTGAAATCAGGATGTCATACTTGTTGTTGAAGTAAAGATAAATGGTCCCGTCAGCCACTTTGGCCTCTTTGGCAATATCTGATATCCGGGCATTGAAAAAGCCTTTGCGGGCAAAAACCTTTACAGCAGCCTGAGTGATTTTTTGGTGTTTATCTGAAACTCTCATCAGTAAGAATCTAACATGCGCTTTCGAGTAGAAAAAAACCGCTATACAAAAGTAGCCTTCTGTTTTTTTATATTTTAAATCAAGCAGTTGTTTTTTATTGTCTGGCAACTGGCTTGTTGTTTAAAAAATTGAGGGATAGTAATTGCCCGCAAAAAATGTTATTGCGGGAAATCGAAATTGTGTAATTATTATGAATAATGATTCATTTTTTGTCATATGATAGAGATCCGTGTGCACTCTGTCAAGGGTAAAATGATGAATTTTTGCATAATGGTAAAGTTTTTGGAAATTTCCTTGCAAATTTAAAGAGTGAGCTGAGGCCTGGTTACTGAAATGCCCCGATATCCGGCCCTGATCATTTTAATGCGATAAAAGAGTTAGGGAGAAAATGAGATGAATATTCTAGTTGTTGGATCAGGCGGGAGAGAACATGCCCTTGTCTGGAAACTGGCCCAGAGCAAAAGATCAGGAAAGATTTATTGTGCCCCTGGCAATGCGGGCATCGCTGCTCTGGCTGGCTGTGTTGACATCGATGCAACTGATGTGGATGGCCTGCTGTCCTTTGCCCTGAAAGAAAAAATTGATCTGACCGTGGTGGGTCCTGAGTCGTCGCTCACCCTTGGTATCGTGGATCGTTTCATGGAAAAGGGACTGCGTATTTTCGGGCCGGACAACAAGGCGGCAATCCTGGAAGGCAGCAAGGCGTTCACCAAGAATCTCATGGATAAATATGGTATTCCCTCCGGATTTTTCAAGGTTTTCTCTGACCGGGATATGGCCATGGCCTATCTTGATCAGATCAAGGCGCCCGTGGTCGTCAAGGCGGACGGGCTTGCCGCCGGCAAGGGGGTGATCGTCGCGCACAGTATTGCCGAGGCCCGCGAGGCTGTGGATCTGATCATGGGGGAAAGGGCCTTTGGTGAAGCGGGAAGCAAGGTGGTGATTGAGGAGTTTCTGACCGGAGAAGAGGCCTCTTTTATTGCCTTTACCGATGGCAAAACCGTTCTTCCTCTGCCGACCTCCCAGGACCATAAGGCGGTTTTTGATGGTGACAAGGGCCCCAATACCGGTGGTATGGGGGCCTATTCCCCGGCGCCGGTGGTGACCGATGAACTGCACCGCCAGGTGATGGAGGAGATCATGCTGCCCACCGTCCGGGCCATGGAGTCCGAAGGCCGTCCCTATAAGGGCATGCTCTATGCCGGGCTGATGATTGACCAGGGCAGGGCGAAGGTGCTGGAATTCAACTGCCGTTTCGGCGACCCGGAGGCGCAGCCCCTGCTCATGCGCCTGAAAAATGATCTGGTGGATGTATTTGAGGCGGTGATCGAGCAAAGACTGGCGGACATCACCCTGGATATTGATCCACGGCCCACGGTGTGCGTGGTGATGGCTTCCGGCGGCTATCCGGGCTCCTATGAAAAAGGCAAGGTCATCACCGGCCTTGACCAGGCGGCAAAAATCGAGGATGTGGTCGTCTTTCATGCCGGTACGGGGCTGGCGGACGGCAATTTTATCAATACCGGCGGCCGGGTGCTCGGGGTGACGGCGACAGGCGTCACGCTGCAGACCGCTATTGCCAAGGCCTATGAGGCGGTCAAGCTTATTTCCTGGCAGCAATGCTTCTTCAGGAAAGATATCGGCCAGAAGGCCCTGCGCCGGGGACAGGAGGGTATTCAGGTGGGCATCGTCATGGGCAGTGATTCGGACCTGCCGGTGATGAAGGCGGCCAGCGATTTTCTGAGGGAGATGGGCATCGGTTGCGAGATGACCGTTGCCTCCGCCCATCGCACCCCGGCCCGTGCTGCTGAATATGCATCTTCGGCGCGGAGCAGAGGACTCAAGGTGATCATTGCCGGGGCCGGGATGGCCGCCCACCTGGCAGGCGTGCTGGCCGCCCATACCACCCTGCCGGTGATTGGCGTGCCGATAGATTCCTCACCGTTGCAGGGGCTTGACTCGCTGCTTTCCACGGTCCAGATGCCGCCGGGCATCCCGGTTGCCACCATGGGCATCGGCAGATCAGGCGCGAAAAATGCCGCCATTCTTGCCAGCCAGATCCTGGCGGTATCCGATGAAAAACTTGCCCGCCAGCTCCTTGACTTCAAGGAAGAGATGGCCCGCCAGGTGGAAGAAAAAGCCAGGAACATTGTTTTCTGATAAATCCGGTTACATTATCCTCATATGGTTGCCAAAACTGGGCGGAAAGGAGCTGAAACACAGGCCGGTTGCTTGCCGCCCACCGCTGAAATACGTCAGGCGCTGACCGTCATCCGGCAGGGCGGAGTGGTGGCCCTGCCCACGGAAACCTATTATGGTCTCGCCGTTGACCCATTTAATGAGGAAGCGGTTTCCCGCCTTTTTACCCTGAAAAAAAGGCCATCGGCCAAACCTCTTCTCACCCTTATTGCCAACATGAGCCATCTGGACAGGCTTACTCCGGAAATTCCCGCAGTGTACCTGCCGCTTCTGGATTTCTGGCCGGGTCCTCTTACCCTTGTCTTTACGGCGCACCCTTTTTTGTCTCCGCTTGTCACCGGAAAAACCGGAACAGTCGGGGCGAGGATTTCCTCCCATCCCCTGGCCCAATGTCTGGTCCGTGAACTCGATCAACCGGTAACGGCCACCAGCGCCAATATTTCCGGGTTGCCTGCCGCAATTACCGCCGATGAAGTCCGGCAGGCATTCGGCCGTCACCTTGATTTTATCATTGACGGCGGCATGACACTCGGAGGAAAGGGTTCAACCCTGGTGGGGCTCCAGCAGGGAAGGCTTACGCTCATCCGGCAAGGCGTCATCAGTTTTGCCGCAATCAAGGAAAAAGTACGGCTAACTCAAGAAAGTTAATAAAAATAACTGGTTCCTTGTCCCTTTATTTAATATAACTTATCAATAAAAACATTTCATTACCGCAGAGTAAAGAGAAGGGAACCAAGGTGAAGACAATGGGTGATTTCAGTTGGGATCGTGCTTTCGCCCTGGAGCAGGCCAGTGATGACGAGGAACTGCTGCAGGAGTTGATAAACTTATTCCACGATTCGTCGGCAAGTGATCTTGCCAGAATTAAGGAGGGGGCGGATGAGAACAATCCTGCAGCCATGGGTGACGCCTCGCACAGCATCAAGGGGGCGGCGGCAAGTCTCGGCATCGAGAGTATCCGCGCCGTGGCGTCTGAATTGGAAAAGGCCGGCCGGTCAGGTGATCTGGCCGGGGCGAAAAAGCTGGTCCCCGACCTGGAGTCATTGCTGCGGCAATTCAAATCAATCAGTTGAGAGCACTTCGCCGTTGAAGCGGGGCGAAGGGTTAACGATGAAAATTCAACTCAAGAGCAAGTATGCCGTCAGCTCAGAATCTCATTGATAAGTTCAATGATATGAAAACATTGCCGCATGTGGCAATCCGGATTACACAAATGGTCGGAAACGAGTCGGCCACCATGCAGGAATTCGAGGAGATCATCAGGCTTGATCCGGTGCTGGTTACCCGTCTTCTCCGGCTGGTTAACAGTCCTTATTTCGGCCTCAGCAGCCAGGTAAATTCCATTGCCAAGGCAGTGGTGTATATCGGTATGCGGCATTTGCGCAATCTGGTGGCCGTGGAAGGGCTGCGCAATTTATATCAGGACAAGCAGGAGGGGGACATCTTTTCCCGTAAGGATCTTTGGATCCATTCGGCCACGGTGGCAATTCTGGCCCAGATGATTTCCCGCCGCATTTTCGGCGAGGACGGCGAAGACGTTTTTCTGGCGGCAATTATCCATGATATCGGGCTGATCATAGAAGATCAGCTGGTCGGGGCGGAATTGCGGCGGGTTTGCACAGACTATCTTGCCGAGGATCATGAGGAGCCGATAACCATGTTTGAAGACGCGGTCATCGGTACCAATCACGCGAAGGTAGGGCGTCTGCTGGCCAGTGAATGGCATCTGCCGGATCAGGTGGTCGAGGCTATCCGCTTTCATCACAGCTTTGACAAGCAATTTCCCATTCCCAGTGTCATCGGCATTCTGCAGCTGGCCGAATTCATGGCCTGCAAGATGCATTACGGTGTGGTGGCCGGTCGCTGTGATCCTTTGCCTGACTATCTTGCCGGTCATCTGAAAAGCAAAATGGCGGATTACAAGGTGCTGCTCAAGTCTTTGCCAGCTGAAATGGCCAAGGCAAAAGAGCTGTATGATTCCGAGCAACAGAAAGAATGAATAACCTCATTGATGACGTATTCGCGGAATTTGCCGATGGCGATGAGGATTTACGCGCGCTCCATTCCGCCCTTGGCGAGATCCTGCCCGAAGCATCCGTTACCCTGTATGGAGATAACGGTGCTGTTGTCCCGTCTTCTCTATCAAGACATTCTGCCGACATACTTGGCCAGTTACAGGAACATGCCGCCCTGCAGGAGAGCTTTAAAAGTCTCCGGCTTGCCGGCAACAGGTGGATACATGGCATCCGGGTTGCTGATTACCGCGCCCTGCTGGTCCTGCAAGCTGATGGCCTGGACGAGGATTTAGGCAGGAACCCCCGGCTTGCCAGTCTCTATCATAATTCCGTGAAACTGGCCCTGCTCCGTTGTCAGCACCAGGAAGCGATCATTGAAAATGAACAGCTGAACCGCCGGATGCAGGTTGTCAACAGTAAACATACCAAGCTGCTCGATGACAACCACCAGCAATTCCTTCTTATCCAGGAAAAAGAAAAGGAATACGCCAGAAAATTAGAGAGCGAAATTGCCAGACAGACCAAACAGCTCCGTGAGGCCAACGCCAGCCTTGAATCGGCAAGTCGTTTAAAAAGCGAGTTCCTGGCCAATATGAGCCACGAGCTGCGCACACCCATGAATGCCATCATCGGTTTCAGCGGCCTTTTGCTGGAAACGCCTCTGACCGCTGAACAACGGGAATTTTCCGAAACCATCGGCAAGGCATGCTCAAGCTTGCTGGTACTTATCAATGACATCCTCGATCTTGCCAAGATTGAGGCAGGAAAACTTGAACTTGATCCCGCTCCTTTCCAGTTGAAGGGCCTGGTAAAAAATGTGGAGGCCATGTTCCGCTCCCAGGCTTTGCGCAAGGAAAACAGGTTGTTTTATCAGCTTGATCCCGCTCTTCCCGCCGGTCTCATCGGTGATGAGAACAGGCTCCGCCAGATTCTGGTTAATCTGGTGGGCAATGCCCTGAAATTTACCAGCAGTGGTGATATTGTCATTAAAGTGGACAAGCTGCAGGAAGATGAGCGGCTGGTCAAGCTGCGGTTTGCGGTGAGTGACACCGGCATCGGCATCCCCGTTGAGCGGCAGAAGGCGATATTCGAGAAGTTTACCCAGGCGGATGGCTCAACAACGCGCAAGTATGGCGGCACCGGCCTGGGGCTTGCCATCACCAGTCAGCTTGTCAACCTGATGAACGGCATGATTGAACTTGAAAGCGTTGTGGACAAGGGCAGCACCTTCAGTTTTGTTGTTTCACTGCCAAAGGACATTGCCCCGGCAGGCAGTCTGCTGCAGACCGCCACTCCTGCCGTAAAGTCAGGGGATGCAGGTGAAGGGGAACGGATCTCTGATCAGAAAACGGAGGAAGTCCCAGGCAAGGGGAATCTCAAGGTGCTGGTGGTCGAGGATAATGTCGTGAACCAGCGGCTGGTAACTTTATTGTTGAAAAAGGCCGGCTGTCAGGCCGATGTTGCCGGGGATGGTCTGCAGGCCCTGGAAATGCTGAAAGAGCATCATTATGATTTTGTCCTGATGGATGTACAGATGCCCAATATGGATGGGCATACCGCCACCCGTAAGATCAGGGAGATTGAGGCCTCGGCGGAGAAGGTTCATTACGCAGCCCTTGCCGGCCGCGCAAGACCGCTCTCTGTCGTCGGACTGACCGCCCATGCCCGCAAAGAGGATGAAAGACAATGTTATAAGGCGGGTATGGACGGTTTTCTCACCAAGCCCATCATCAAAGATAAACTGATTGATTTCATAGAGAAGATAAGGGCGCAGAAAGTATGACTTCACGGAAGATTCGGGTGCTTGTGGTGGATGATACGGTCCTCTACCGCAGGGTATTAAGTGACATCCTGGCCAGGATTCCTGACGTTGAGGTAGTCGGCACGGCCAATAACGGCAAGATTGCCCTGGCCAAGATTGAGCAGCTGAAGCCGGATTTGCTGACCCTTGATTTTGAAATGCCTGAGATGGATGGTCTGACCACCCTGCGGGAACTGCAGCGGCTGAAGCTTGATGTGGCGGTGGTCATGGTCAGCGCCCATACCAGTGAAGGTGCTGCCGTTACCATCAAGGCGCTGGAGGGGGGAGCCTTTGACTTTATAGCCAAACCTGACAGCGTTTCACTGGAACAGAACCGCGAGTCGCTGCTGCGGCAGCTGCGGCCGGTTATTCAAAGTGTGTCCACCAGGAAATTGCTGCGCTCGGCCCTTGCCGGGACAAGAATGCCGCCTGCGGCAAGGCAGACAACGCCGGTGCAGCCCCTGCGGTCCGGGCAGCAGGCAAAGCCGCCGGTTACTCCCCGGGTCGTGGAAACACCCAGGATCGTTTCCGCCGCAGCGGCCGGCCGGATTGCCATTGTCGCCATCGGCATTTCAACCGGGGGACCCAATGCCCTGGCGGAAGTCATTCCGAAACTGCCGCGCACCTTCCAGGTGCCGGTGGTCATTGTCCAGCATATGCCGCCGGTCTTCACCAAGGCCCTGGCTGATTCTCTTAACCAGAAAAGCCTGCTGAACGTCATGGAGGGCCGGGATGATGAACAGTTGCTGCCCGGCAACGTTTATCTGGCACCGGGGGCCAGACAGATGAAGGTGGTGAAGAAGGCGGCGGGGGAGTTCCTGCAGCTGACTGATGATCCGCCGGAGAATCATTGCCGGCCTGCCGTGGATTATCTCTTCCGTTCTGTGGCGTCCGTGTATGGCAGCAGGGCTCTTGGGGTGATCATGACCGGCATGGGCTCCGACGGGGTAAAGGGGCTGCAGGTGATGAAACAGCAGGGAGCCCAGGTGATCGCCCAGGATGGGGCAAGTTGTGTAGTGTTCGGCATGCCCATGGAGGCGATCAAGGCCGGCGTCACCGATGTAATCGTTCCGTTGCATCAGATCGCCGCAGAAATTACCAGCCGGGTTAAATAATGAAGGTCACCCCGGCAGAGTTGCAGCAGCTTGCCCAACTTGTCCATGACAGAAGCGGCATCGTTCTCGATTCTTCCAAGGCGTATCTGGTTGAATCCCGGCTGCTGCCCCTGCTGAGAGAGAAGAATTTCGCCTCGTTCGGCGATCTTCACAGGCAGGCGGTGCGCAATCCGGAACTGGCAAATCGCATCATTGACGCCATCAGCACCAATGAAACATCCTTTTTCCGGGACCAGCGGCCGTTTGAACTGCTGAAATTCAAGATTTTTCCCGATGTGCTGGATGCAACCTGCCGGTCCGGTACATGCGGCAGATCCGTCAATATCTGGAGTGCCGCCTGTTCCACCGGTCAGGAAGTATACACCATTGCCGTGACCCTGCATGAGCTGCTGGGCAGTTCCATCTCGCAATACCGTATCAAGATTACCGGCACGGATATCTCCGATACGGCTGTCGTGCAGGCGAGCCGCGGGTTGTATTCCCAGTTTGAAACAGGCCGCGGTTTTCCGCCAAATCTGCTGAAGAAGTATTTTGTAGCGGATGGTTTGAACTGGCGGGTCAAGGACGAACTCCGGGCCATGACCTTTTTCAGGAAGATAAATTTGATGGAACCAATTGTATCCATGGGGAAATTTGATATAATTTTCTGCCGCAATGTGGCCATTTATTTCAGTTTGCCCAATCGGAAATCACTTTTTGAGCGCATTGCCGCCCAGCTTCATCCCCATGGGGCCCTGATCATCGGGTCAACGGAATCGCTTTTCGGCGTGACTGATCGTTTCGTCCGCCGTGAGTATCATAATTCGGTCTTTTATTCCCTGAAATAAAAGGCAGCGGAGAGCATGTGCAGATGGAAAGAAGAAGGTACCCGCGGGTTGATTTTGTCGTGCAGGCCTCGTTTACCGCAGAAGGCCTGGTGCGTACCGATAATCGATGTGAAAATATCAGCATGTCCGGGCTTTTTCTCCGCACCGACGCCCCTCTTCCCGTCGGCACGCGGGGCAACCTGCTGATCGTGCTCGAGTGCGGCGAGGAGCGGATAGATGTGCGGGCCGAATGCAAAGTCAGCAGGGTGGTGGGGGAGAAGAGCGGCAACGCTTTCGGTATGGGGCTGGAATACGTCACTCTTGATCCTGACAGTTCCATCGCTCTGTACAATGTGGTCAAGTACCAGGGCGGTTTGTCGGGCGATGCCGATCAGGAAAAAAACGAATCATGACACAGAAAATACCACTGGATGATGTGCTTGCCGAGCTGCGGCATGTTGTTGCCGCAGGCGACATCATCAAAGGCACCATTCTCCTCAATCATTTCGACCAGCTCGATGCCAAAGGCCAGAATCAGTTTCTCGCCCACATGGCAGGGCTGGAAGGGGAGTTTGTTGTCACCCTGCTGGCCCGGTTGCTGGTGAGTGAAAGAGAGATCGCCATACCGCAAGCGGTTATCCGCAACCTGCTGCTGGGCCGGGTGATGAAGAGTCCCAGCCAGCTGTTGACCTTGCTCACCAGCGAGCATTTACGGCAGAAACAGGTGCTGGTCGAACTTGCCGGCGAAATTCAGTATGCCGAGGCCATCCCCGTGCTGGAAGAGATTCTTGCCACCACCACCGATGACGTGGCACTGATGAAGGCCTGCCTCATTGCCCTGGGCAATATTGGCGATCCGGCGCCGACCAACACGTTGAGTGATTTTCTCTATTCCGGCCACCGGGAACTGGTTATCGCCGCCATCAACGCCCTGTCCAATATTGATACGCCTACTTCGGTGCAGCGCCTGGTGGAGCGCATGGGTACGGACAGTGATCTTGACCTCATCATCATTGACGCCCTGGCCAATCTGCAGGATGCCCTGGCCCTGGAGCAGCTCAATAAGGAACTCAACTCACCCCATGCCTATATCAGAAATCATGTAAAGAGCAGGTTGTCCAGGATCGGGGCCAAGGCCATTCCCATGCTGGTTGCCAATTTGAGCAGCAATGATGTGGATCTGCTGGTCCATTCCCTTAACGTGCTTGGATATATCGGCGATATCAGCGCGGTGCGGGCGGTGCGCAAGCTGCTGCACGAGGAGCCGGCTGACGCCAATGTGCGCTTTGCCGCCTATGAATCACTGGGCATGATGCCCCTGGCCAAGGGCGCCTATGTGCTGGCGGAAGGGCTGACTGATCCGGTTGACCAGGTACGGATTGCTGCGGCCAGGGCCATTGAGTGGAACTGCGACGACATCCTGATTGCCGGGGTGCGGAATCTGGTGGGGCAGGGCGGCAGGGAAGGTGAATATGTGGTGGAGGCCTTTCTCAACTCCGAATCCCATAGAATTGTTTTCAGTATTATCGACCTTCCCGTGTTTCAGGATCTTGCGGTGAATTTTTTGCACCGCAAGGCCCATCCTGATCTGAAGAAACGCTACGAGGAATTGTTCCGTGCCAGAGGCTATACTGAACTGGCGGACAAACTGGTTGCTGAAAAGATCGACCGGGTAGAGAAGAAGCTGCTGGTTTTTGCGGTTGATGATTCCAGGATGATCCTTTCCATTTATAAGAATACCCTGTTCCAGCTTGGCATGGAACCACAGCTCTTCGAGTTTCCGGCCTCGGCCATTGAAAAGGCCATTGCCCGCAAGCCGGATGTGCTGCTGACCGATCTGAACATGCCTGACATTACCGGCATCGAATTGACCCGGCAACTGCGGGCCCTCTACTCACCCCGGGACCTGCCGATCGTCATGGTGACGACCCAGAGTGACAGTCCTGACCACCGGGAGGCCTATGAGGTGGGAGTCAACATGATCCTGATGAAACCTTTTACCGCCGAACAGGTGGGGGCGGCAATCAATGAGGTGCTGCAGAAGAAATGAGGGAATCTTAACTTGCTGTCATTAAATGCTGTTTTTTTAGTTACCCGAAGCCTGTTACCCGAGAATTCCGCATGCGGAAGTCAAGAATAAAACGTAATACAATCAACAATTCTGAATTCTAACTCCTGACTTCTGCATGCCAATGATTGCCGTTTACTCAGTCTATTTTGAGAAGCTCATCGATATTGAGGATAGCGACCAGCTCCCGCTCCATTTTGTAGATCCCTTCAAAAAAAATACCGGTTACGCCGCTGATATTGGAGGGCGGTGGCGTGATGTTTTTGCCGTCAGCCCAGACAACATCACGCACCCGGTCAACCAGGATGCCGATGTTTTCAGAGTTGCGCCGCACCACGACAATTTTCATTTTTCCGTCGTCTTCACAGGGTTCAAGGGAAAATTTTTTCCGCAGATCAATAACCGTGGCAATCTCGCCGCGCAGATTAATGACGCCCCTGACATAATCAGGGGCGAGATGGACCTTGGTGATCTGGGTGTTTTTGATGATTTCCTGCACCCAGGAGGTATCCAGTCCGCACGGCATTTCTCCCACCTGAAAGATGGCCAGTTCCTTGGTGTTTTGCGATGTGTTCCCCGCAGCTTGTTGCATGGCAAGTTTCCTTACGTTGACCGATGGCAATGACCGCCCGTTCTCTGCTGTGAAGGCAGGGGGCGGCATCGGTCAGCGGTTAATGCTGTTTGTTTTTCAGGTAAAAATGAATTTTTTCGATGATCTGTTCCCTGTCCAGTTTGATCAGATATTCGTCAACTCCTGCCTGCCTGCCGCTTTGTTCAGCGGCTTCCCCGGCCACGGATGTGACGGCGATGACCGGCAGTGAGGACCACCGGTTGTCACGTCTGATGTTTCTGGTCAGCTCCAGCCCATCCATGTTCGGCATTTCAATATCGGTCAGCACCAGATGGATCTGTTCAGTATTAAGGACCTGCAGTGCCTCCACCCCATCTTCCGCGGTGAAGGTGCTGTAGCCAGCCTCGCTCACGAAATTTTCGATCTGGTTCATGAAGAATCTGGAGTCTTCCACAATGAGAATATTAAACTTCTTGTCTTCGCCTTCATCGCGCTGGCTTTTGATAAGCGCCCATTCGGGCATGATGCCGGCCACCACCCCGTAAAGATCGACCAGCAGGGTGATTTCATCAAAGATGATCATGGAGCCGAGAATACCCGGCTGCTTATGGGTGACATCATCTATCTTCAACTTGGCGTCAAGGATATCGATGATTTGGCTGACCATGATCCCAACTTCACGGCCGGCCATGGGAAAAACAACCACATAGCATGTTTCGGCGCCGGGGTCCATCATACCGATGCTGGCCACCTCATCAACCCCGAAAAGGGCCAGACTGCCTCCCCTGTACTTGATGTTTCTGCGGCCGGCGGTTACTTTGATATCCGCGGTTTTGATCCGTTCAATTCTGGAAACAAGGCCAAGGGGGATGGCCATCTGTTCATCAGGCGCATTCCTGACGATGAGCAGGGATTGCGAGTCCTCCAGTCCGGCTTTATCCTCTTTTGTCTGCAGCATCTGCGCCTTCACCTTGTCGGCCACCATGTTCAGCTTCATCTTGGTGCTGATGCCCACCACGTCAAGGATCAGGGCAACTTTGCCGTCGCCCTGAATGGTTGCGCCCGCATAGCATTTGCAATTGCGCAGATGGGAACCCAGCGGTTTCACGACGATCTCCTCGGAATCGAGCAGCTGATCGACAATCAGGCCGTAATGAAAATCCCCGGAGGCGAGAACCAGGATATTATAGGCGCTCAGCGGATTGACGCGGCGATCCCCTCCCTGTCGTTTCTCCACAAATTCCACCTGTCCTGCTTCGGTTTCCGCCACGGAAGACGGGGCGCTGTTTTTTTCGACGGCGCGGGGATCAGAGATATTTGCCCGGCGTTCATCTTTTATTTCCCGTGTTGCAGGATCAACATAAACCGGGGTTGTGATGTCAAGGGCGTCACGCAGATGGACAAGGGGCAGCAGTTCGCCCCGCAGGCGAATGACCAGCGCCTCGCCGATTTTTTCTATCCTTTCCTTGATCTGGGCCGCCGGCACCCGCACCAGTTCGACCAGGTTGACCTGGGGGATGGCAAAACGCTCCAGCTGGCAGGTGACAATCAGACTGGGGATAATGGCCAGGGTCAGCGGCAGTTTGATGGAGACGGTGGTGCCCAGGCCCAGCGAGGATTCAATGTCGATGACGCCGCCTAATTTGGAAAGATTGGTATGGACCACATCCATGCCCACGCCGCGGCCGGAAACATCGGTTACCTCCTTGGCCGTGGACAGACCGGGGGTAAAGATCAGCTTGTTCAGTTCCTTGGGGGACATGGACTCCAGATGAACCCTGTCAAAGAGTCCCATTTCCAGCACCTTGGTTTTCAGTTTGTCTGTGTTGATGCCGGCCCCGTCATCCTCAATCTCAATAATCACCTGGCCTCCCTCATGGAAGGCGCTGAGCCGCAGCAGGCCGGTCCCTGGTTTGTTGTTGCGCTGACGTACGGCCGGGGTCTCAATGCCGTGATCCACCGAGTTTCTGACCAGGTGGGTCAGGGGATCACCGATGGCCTCGATAATGGTCTTGTCAAGCTCAACCTCTTCTCCTTCAATGACCAGATTGACCTCTTTGCCCAGATCCCTGGAGAGATCACGGACCACCCGTTTGAATTTGTTGAATATATTGCCGATGGGCTGCATCCTGGTGGACATGATCGACTCCTGCAGTTCGGAGGTCACCAGATCAAGCCGTTGGGAAACCGTATCAACACCCTGCTGATTGCGGGAGGCAACGGCCTGTATCAACTGGTTTCTGGTCAGCACAAGCTCTCCTGCCAGGGTCATGAGATTATCCAGGATTTTGACGCTTACCCGCAGGGTGGTCTCCGCCGGAATCTGCAGTGAATCCTTTCTCGCAGGAGCAGGAGCGGCCTTGGAAGTTGCCGGTTTTTCGGCGTTGTCATGATCAACCAGCTGCCCTTGGGTCTCCTCGGTATGGACCGGAGCTGGGGGAGGCATGGGGGCGGCCGACGGGGATTCGACCGCCCGTTGCGGCTCTGGTTCTGGTTGGGGGGGGGCATTCTTTGTTGTCGATGGCCCCTGGGCCGGTTCCCTTGCCGGTGCGGTTTGCTCGCCCTTACCCGGTTGGGCGGAAGACTGCATGTCCTCCCTATTAATGGCATGTATTTTGGAAGAGTCGAGGCCGAGAAAACCGGTCAGCAGGTCGACTTCCATGATGGTGGCAAAAAGGGCAAAAAAGGGAATCCGCATGGTCTCGATATCAGCGGTCAGATCGCCCACCGAGGCGATATCCACTTTGCTGTCAACCAGCTGGCCGGTCTGCTGCAGTTCTCTGATAACCGCCAGAGGAGTTTTGCCCTGCTGCTCGATATCGGCAATCAGGTCGTATTCGAGGATAAACAGGTTGTTGCCGCCTTTCATGGTGGCATTGAGTTCAAACTCGCTGAGGTGGAAAACAGCCGGCTTGTCCGGAGGTCCCAGGGCAATGGTGTTTTCCAGGGTCGGTTTCTCATCTTCGTCAAGACTTGCGGCGACAGCCTTCTGCAGGGCAATGAGGTGGGCGGAGATATCCACCTCATTGCTGGTGGCGGCATTGCTTATCATGTTGCCGAGCAGATCGGTGGCGTCAAGCAGGGTGCTGACGATGGAAGGCGTTGGCACAAGCTCCCCGTTTCTGATGAGGTTCATCAGGTTTTCCGAGGCATGGGCCAGTTCCTTTACCTTGTCAAGACCAAGAAAGCCGGCTCCTCCCTTCAGCGAGTGGACCGCGCGGAAAACTTTGTTGACCGTGTCGGCATCGATATCGGCACCGGCCTCTTCAATGGCCAGCAGGTCGGCTTCAATCCCATCCAGGTGTTCTTTTGATTCTTCAACAAAAGCCGACAGGGTTTCGTCATCATCAATCAAGGGCATTACAAATTCTCCTCAGCTTTTTCCCGCAGGTTCTCCTGGGCGGATTTTTCAGCTGATCTTAAAATGATTATCCAGTTTCATTACCTTGAAAAGCTGCTTGAGGTCCTCGGACAGGTTCAGCAGTTCGATCTCTCCTCCCCCGTAATTGGCAAGGCTGTTGCGAATGGAAATAAGCAGACCTATGCCAGATGAATCGATCATCTCGGTTGCGGAAAAGTCGATGATAATGCTTTTTTCACCGCTGTTGATGATTTCAACAAACTCCTGTTTCAGGTTGGCGCATTGTGACGCAACAAAGTCTGTCCCGGGTTTCATGGTTACCACGCCGTTTTTTCTTTCTATATGACTCATGGTCGTTTTTTTTCCTTTGTGGGTTTAAAATCCTGACATGTCCATCAGTATACATTATCTGATTTTTTTTGTTAAATAAAGCGTATTGCCGGCATCATTGAACCGCATGGCATAACCGTAACGTTCCATGGAACTCAGCCCCCGGCCGGAGGTCGTACTGCCAGACACCGGCGTCTTGGCCATTTGCTGCCGCCAGTCAAAACCCCTGCCCTGATCGGTTACGGTAATGGTGAGCGTATCCTGGTCAAGACGCAGGGTGCAGTCCACTTTCAGGCTGCTGTTTTTTCCGTTGCCATGAATGACGGCATTGTTCAGCGCCTCTCTTAAGACAAAAAACAGCTCGAACCGGCTGAAGGGGATGTCGTCTCTGTTGCGCAGAAACTCTTTCATGGTGTCAACCGCCCGGTCCACATTGGTCAGCGTGGAGGAAAAGTTGCAGGAGATTGCGCTGCTGTTTTCCGTGCAGATAAAATCCTCCATGCTCAGACCTCAATGGACATGATGACAATATCGTCATCCGGCTCGCTTTTATGGGCGCAGAACCTTTCATTGAGCAGTTGCGCCGCCTGTTGCACCGGAATATTGCGCATGTCCTCGACAAGGGGCGGCAGTTCAGCGGTCAATGACGTCCAGACCTGGCGAGAGCCCACCCTTTCCAGCAGCCCGTCCGAATAGATATAGAAACGGTCTCCCTGGGCAACCTTCATGTCACATGTCTCGAAATAGGCATCGCTTAAAATGCCCACCGGCGTTCCCCTGGCAGAGAGAAACTCGGCCGGTCCCTTGACCGGGACGTAGAGAACCGGCGGATGACCGGCGTTCACCAGGGACATGATCATGGTCTGCCGGTTCAGGCGGACATAGACGGCAGTCAGATATTTATCCTCGGGCAGAATACCGATGAGCACACTGTTCATCATCTTCACGGTGTCGGACGGGCTGTAAATCAGCGACGAATTCTGCTGGATAAGGGCTTTCACCGCTGCGGTGATAAAGCTTGTGCCGATATCATGGCCCGAAACGTCTGCCACCATGTAAACCGAGATATTATCGGAAACCTGCAGAACATCATAAAAGTCTCCACCTGCTTCATGCAGGGAAGAATAGTAGATGCCGAAATTGGCCCGGGGAAGATCAAGAGGATTAACCAGCATGGCAGCCTGGGCATCATGAATCTGTTTGAGCTTTTCCGTCTGCCGTTTGACCAGCGCCTTGGTGGCCAGGCTCAGTTTCAGATGCAGACGGACCCTGGCCAGGACTTCCGTTCTATTGAAGGGTTTGACGATGTAATCCACCGCCCCGAGTTCAAAACTTTTTACCTTGGCGGAAAGATCATCGTTGCCGGTCAGAAAGATCACCGGGATTGCATTGGTCTTCGGGTTTCTCTGCAGTTTTTCCAGCACTTCGAAGCCGCTTTCCTTGGGCATGATGATGTCCATCAGGATCAGATCGGGCAGGTTGGCGAGGACAAGTTCCCGGGCCTGTATTCCGTTACTGGCTGAGATGACTTTGTACCCCTCCCTCTCCAGCGAAATCTGCAGGAGTTTCAGATTGATCGGGGTGTCATCGACGATGAGAATGGTGACCTGCTGTTTGCTTTCCATTGGACGCCATGGGTTTTCAGATTAAACCTTCAGTAAGTGAAGAATATTATTTTCTTTTCAGCTGCAAAAAGTCAAATTTTTTATCGAGGCAGGAAAGATGTGAGGCGGGGCGCCATATTGCCGTAGGCGGTGAGCACGGCCCGACGGCTGTTTTCTCCGGTAAAGGTGAGGAGGATGTCCAGCCGGCTGGCAGGCATCAGGTCCTGCAGGCGGTCAGGCCATTCAATGACCGCCAGCCCGTCGCCGTAAAGATAATCCTCAAAACCGAGTTCGGCGACCTCATCGGCTGATGCCAGCCGGTAGAGGTCCATGTGATAGATGGGAATACGCCCGGCGTACTCGTGGAGGAGGCTGAAGGTCGGGCTGGTGATGTAGCAGTGGGCCGGTACACCAAGACCCTGGCCGATGGCCTGGGTCAGGGTTGTTTTACCGCTGCCGAGGTCGCCGGACAGGGTGAAAATATCGCCGGACAGGGCCATATTGCCTAAATGGCGGCCGAAATGAATCGTTTTGGCCAGGTTGTCGAGGACGAGGTTGACGGAGGGGATCATCAGAGAACGGGCAGGGATGTTATTTGCTTCTCTTGTGGCAGAAAAGGCAACGGTATTTGGGCGGATGGTCTGCCGGCAGAGGTGCCTCGCCGTCCGGATTGTGGCAGCTTTCGCAGAATTTTTCCGCCTCTTTTTTCTTCATGGGGAAAAAACGTTCGTGATCCTCATCGTGGGGAAGAAAGGCTGTGGTCTCCGGTGGGGCACTCCACAGAAAAAAGAATACTCCTCCGCAGAGAACAAGGAAGATCAGGTTGTATAAAAGGGTCTTTTTTGATTTCATGCTTATTGCCATGATGGAATTGTCCTGTCCGATTGATGGGTTTAACTTATATGATGTCGCAACGGCTGGAAAAGTTCATTTTGCCAAAAAATGTTTGGTTTAATCGCCCATTTCCAGGGCGCTGAAATGGATAATGTTCGCTCTGAGCGCGGCAACGAGGGATTCCAGGATAATTTTGGCAAAATGTCTGTTTGCGCCGCAGAGGCGAAGCAGCCGGCTGTGCCGCCTCTGCTTTGTAATGAGCCTGGCAAGTTTCCGGTCCCTGTGGTCCGGGTCAATGATGGTCCGGGCCGCAGCCTCTCCGGAACAGACTGCGGAATAAATACCCTCGCCGGTCAGTCCTGAGGCCAGTCCTGCCGCGTCACCCACCAGAAACCTGTTGCCGAAGTGAAAGCCCCGGTAATCAAAGTTGATGGTGGCGGCCTCGGCTTTCAGCCCCACCATATTCATACCATGTTTAGCCATCCAATGGTGCAATTTTTCCTGGAGCACTTTGGGGGGCATATCGGCCCGGTTGGCGTAAGCCCCCACCGAGGCGCAATTTCTGTGGGGGAAAATCCAGGCATATCCAGTGGCGAACTGATCAGGATCCAGATGCCAGACCATTTCAGCGAAGTTGCCGGGCACCATATACTGAACACCGGCGCCGACATGAACAGCGGGTATCTTCAGATAACGCCGCACCAGGGAGTTGCTGCCGTCAGCACCCACCAGAAAATCATAGGTGAAGCGGGCGGTGCCGGTGATTACCTCTTTTGCGGTGATGGCCGTAACATAGGTTCCCGTCCTGATGGTTGCGCCGGACCGGCCGGCCTTGTCTGCCATCCATTGGCCGAGGTTTTCCCGGTTGATGGTGGAGATGATCGGCTCCGCTGAGGAGATGACCGCTTGCTGGCGGCCGGTGCGGATATGCTGGCAGCTGAATGGTTTTTCTATCAGTCCGTCAGGCAGATGGCGGGCAAGTCCTGACCAGGTGATCCCGCCGGCGCACACCTTGGGGCCGATGCGCCGGTTGCGCTCAAGCACAAGAACATCAATGCCCTTTTCCGCAAGCACTGAGGCGCAGGCAAGCCCGCCGGGACCGGCACCGATGATAATGGTATGGAAATGTTTGTCTGCTGTCATGATGTAAAATAAAAAAAGAATGTAACGTAAAGAAGTGGCGCCGCAAAGGTTTTATTTTGCTGCTGGATGTGGTAATGTTTTTCCCCATTGCGCATTTTGGTTTGAATCTTTTACTATTTTCCGGCATCGTCGGTCCAGGGGTTTTTTACGATGGCAAGGTCATTAAGATTGGATAGATCGTCAAGAAAGCAACCTTTCTTTTTATTAATTCTTCTCACACTGCTGCTGGTTGCCGGGGTCGTTGCCGCGGTTATTCTGCTCGAGCGGGAAAAGCCGCAGCTTGAAGTTGCCGGCAGTCTTGATCTGATCGGCACGCAGCGGCAGATCGATTTTGCCGTCACGGACATGAAAAGCGGCCTGCGGCATGTTGATGTGGTCATTCGCCAGGGCGACATGGAGAAGATCCTCTATGAACAGAATTTCATCAGGCAGAGCCATTTCAAGTCAGCCGGTCCGAACCGCATTGAGGGCCGGGTCAATATTGATACCAGTGCCTTCGGACTGAAAGACGGGGCCGCTGAAATCATTTTCACCACCCAGGATTTTTCATACTGGAACCTGTTGCGCGGCAACATCGTGCAGATTGTTTACCCGGTGACGCTTGATACCCAGCCGCCGAAGGTGACAAGAATGGATTCGCCGCAGTATATCAAGCCGGGCGGTGCGGGCCTTGTCATATATCAAATCAGCGAGCCGGTAACCCGGCACGGGGTAATGGTGAACGGTCACTTTCATCCCGGTTTTCCCGTGCCGAACAAAAAAGAGCTGTTCGGCGCCATCATCGGTCTTCCCTACGATACGGAACAGATTAAGGATGCCCATGTGGAGGCTGCGGATGCGGCAGGCAATATCGGCAAGGCCCCTTTCGGCATGATTTTCAAGAAGGTGAATTTTAAATTTGACAAGATAGCCGTTTCCGATAGTTTTCTTGATCTGAAAATTCCGGAGTTTTCCCAGTATTATCCTGAAATGACCGGCAGCAATCTCGACAAGTATCTCTATATCAATAACAAGGTGCGTATTGCAAATAATCAGAAGATTGCCGCGCTATGCAGTAAATCGACGCCGGAGCAGCTCTGGCAGGGCCGTTTCGGGCGTATGCCCCGCAGCAGCACCAGGGCGGGCTATGCTGACCACCGTACCTATTACTACAATGACCAGGAGATTGACAAACAAGTGCATCTGGGGATCGATCTTGCCTCAACCCAGCGCGCCAAGGTGGAGGCGGCAAACAGAGGGAGGGTTGTGGCGGCTGAATATCTGGGCATTTACGGTAATTTGGTGATTCTTGACCATGGTCTGGGGGTTTTCAGTCTCTACTCTCATCTCTCCGGTATTGAGGTGGCAGTCGGCGATCTTGTTGAAAAAGACGGGGTACTGGGCACCACCGGCACCACCGGCATGGCGGGAGGGGATCATCTCCATTTCAGCATGCTGGTTAACGGCGTGCTGGTCACTCCCATTGAGTGGTGGGACGAGAGCTGGCTTGAACTGCATATCCTCAGTTATCTGAAATAACAGGGAGGATTCAACGGTTAATCTTCACTGTGCGAAATTTTGTGTGGGAGCAGGGGAGCTGTTTGGGTGGCGGCAGTTGTTATTCCGGCCACTGTGCTGTTGCTCTGCCTCTGCCATTCTTCTCCAACGTTTCATAATTGAGCTCGACTCCGCAGCTGATTCTGTAAATGTCAAAAATTAAAATTCTTTCTGAAAATCTGGCCAACCAGATTGCCGCCGGCGAGGTTGTCGAGCGGCCGGCTTCGGTTGTCAAGGAATTTGTCGAGAATGCCGTTGATGCCGGGGCAAACCGGATTACCGTTGTGGTTGAAGGCGGCGGCACCAGACTGATCCGGGTAATTGATGACGGAGAGGGGATGGACCAGGATGATCTCCTCCTTGCCCTGGAACGTCACGCCACCAGCAAACTGCAGACTGCCGACCAGTTGTCCCGCATCCTCACCCTCGGCTTTCGCGGGGAGGCAATCCCCAGCATCGCCTCGGTTTCCCGTCTGACCATTACCTCGAGAATTGCCGGCGCCGAGCTGGGCAACCGCGCCGAGATCCGTTTCGGCCAGCTGCGCAAGGTGCATGAAATGGGTTGCAGTCAGGGCACGGTGATGGAGGTGCGCGATCTTTTCGGCAATGTTCCGGCCCGCAAAAAGTTTCTCAAGACCGCGCGCACCGAGCTTGCCCACATTGACGAAATCATCGTCAACACCGCCCTGGCCATGCCGCAGCTGGGCCTGACCTATACGGTGGACGGCAGGGACATCTGGTCCTTTGCCGCCGGAGTTGATACCCTTGCCTCCCGCGTGCAGCTCATCATGGGCCGGCAGCTGCGAGGGGAGATGATCCAGGTTGACTGTCGTTTGGATGATTTTGCCCTCCATGGCTATCTGCTGCCGCCGGATGAAACCGCCGGGGCGGCAGCCAGGCTGCGGGTTTTTGTCAACCGGCGGGCGGTTCGGGACCGGATGGTCAACCATGCGGTGGCGGAAGGAATGCACAATTTCCTGATGAAGGGCCGTCGCCCGGCCGGGGCGGTTTTTCTCGAGCTTGCCCCGGATGTGGTGGATGTCAATGTGCATCCCACGAAACAGGAAATCCGTTTCCATCAGTCCCACAATATTCATCAGCAGGTGGTGATGGCCATCGGCCAGGCCATGCAGCGCTATCAGCGCGCTATGCAGCATGCGGTGTTCGGCAAACCGGTTGCCGGCCAAAAATTTTGCAATCCCCGGCCGGTGGTCCCGCCGCCATCTTCCGCCGGCTCCTGGCAGCTCAATGAACCCCCCCCTTTTGTCCGGGAAGAAAAAGGGCAAGGCAATCTTCCCTTTTTCGCCGGAGGTCTGCCTGGGCCGGAAGTCGCCAGTCCGTCTGCCGCAGGATGGAGCGCAGCTGAGCAGTCTGCCGCAGGGGCTGGCAGCGCGAAGAAAACATCTTGTCCCTTCCAATTGCCGGCAAAGCAACTAAGCAGCCATTTCCGCTATGTCGGCCAGTTCATGCAATGCTATCTCCTCTGCGAGACCGATGACGGCATTGCTGTGATCGACCAGCACGCGGCCCATGAAAGGCTGCTTTTTGAGCAACTGAAAAAGCAGTATCAGGAGATGGCGCTGCCTGGACAGGCCCTGCTTTTCCCCGAAATGATCGAATGCACCCCTGAGCAGATTGATGTGCTGAAAAAAAACAGCCAGGAGATTGCCAGGATCGGCCTGGTCATCCAGGAGTTCGGCGGCCAGAGTTTTGTGATCAAGGCCGTGCCGGCAATCCTCAGCCATCTGGGCCCCCAGGAAATCGTCAAAGGGATTTTTGACCATTTCCTCAGCCGGGAGGGCAGGGCGAAAGGGGCGGCCATGCGCATGGATGATGTCCTGGCCGTCATGGCCTGCAAGGCAGCGGTAAAGGCCCATGATATTCTCCTGCCGGAAGAGGGTGAGGAGCTGCTCAGGAAGATGGAGGAGGCGGCTGTCTTTTCCTACTGTCCCCATGGCCGGCCGGTGGTGAAAATTTTCAGCGCAGCTGAGATAAAAAAATGGTTTTTCAGGTAGAACAGAAGGTACAATGTGAGAGCTTTCCTTCGGTGCGCTCCCTGGTGAAAAAAGACTTTTTACCGTCTGGGAGAAAAGATACGAGCCATCATTATTCTTTTCTTTGAAATTTTTCATAACAAATTGGCAAAATGAGGATAAATATATGAAGACCGCCCCGGTTACAGAAACTAATTTTGCAGATCTGCAGTTGATCCATCGCGGCAAGGTTCGCGATCTCTATGCGGTGGAAGATAAACTGCTCATGGTGGCAACTGACCGCATATCCGCCTTTGACGTGGTGATGAGTGATCCCATCCCCGATAAAGGGGCGGTGTTGACCCGTCTTTCCCTTTTCTGGTTCGATTATCTGCGGGATATCGTGCCCAATCATCTCATCTCCGCTGATCCGGATAATTATCCGGCGGTCTGCGCCCCCTACCGCGATCAGCTCAGGGGGCGGAGCATGCTGGTGAAAAAGGCCAAACCGCTGCCGGTGGAATGTATTGTCCGGGGCTATATTTCCGGTTCATTCTGGAAATCCTACCGGGAGAACACCACGGTCTGCGGTTTTGTCCTGCCCCCCGGCATGCAGGAATCGGAAAAACTGCCGGAGATCCTTTTCACCCCGTCTACCAAGGCGGAGCAGGGTGTGCATGATGAGAATATTTCCCTCGAGCGGATGAGTGAAATTGTCGGTCGGGCGGAGACGGAAAAGATTGCCCGGGTGTGCATTGAACTCTATCGCAAGGCCTCTGATTATGCCCGCAGCCGGGGCATCATCATTGCTGATACGAAATTTGAGCTGGGCTGGCACGAGGGAGAGCTGCTGCTGATCGATGAGGTGCTCACCCCGGATTCATCCCGTTTCTGGCCGGCAGACGACTACCGGATCGGCAGAGGACAGGCCAGTTTCGACAAGCAGTTCCTGCGGGACTATCTCCTTACCCTTGACTGGCCGCAGACGCCGCCGGCTCCGCAGCTGCCGGAGGACATCATCACGAAAACCAGGGCACGCTACCTGGAGGCCCTGGAGCGGATAACAGGAAAGAGTTTTGCGGTGTAAACCTTTTGTCAGCTTGCTGGCAGCCTTCTGTCTGGCAGGCCCGCTGATGGCCGGCTGCACTGTGCAGTATAATAAGAACGCCACTGTCAGGGATGTGATCACGCCCACAGATGCGACCATTATCGAGTACCATGTGCGGTCTTACCAGGCAGACCTGCATGAGTTCATCACCCGGCTGTATGCCCGCAATCCGAAATATGAGAAGGACCCTAAGCGTCGGCAGCAGAAGATTGATGCTATTTTCCGGCCGGGTTTCTTTGCCAAACATCTCATGAAAGACAAGTTCTCTGCCGAGCTGCTCTCCGCCGCCTTCAGCCCGGCCAGCGAAGGAGAGGACCGGGTTTATCTTCTCGGCCAGGGCCTGGTAAAGAGCATCAAGGAGGCATACGGGCTGGATGAAATGGATTTTTTCTGGTCAGGCCTGCAGGTGCCCATCGGGCGGCTGCAGCGGCTGCATTTCAATCTGAGCCAGGTGAACTGGCGGCTGAAAACATACAGGGATCAGGCGGGAAATCTGCTTTTTCTGACCAACGGCATGGGTGAGAACGGTTACCTCAATATGGGCTACGAGGTGCTGATGACCAGGATGCTGACCCGCATCGAAGATGACATCTATATGCGCGGCGGCCTGCCCAATAAGTACATGTTCCGCATGTCCACGATTTTTTTGACCATTGCCTTGTAACGAAGGCGAGACCGCCGCTGCCAAGCCGGCAGGCCTGGCTATTGCCTTTCTTTTTCTTCCGTTTTGCTGAATAAATCCTCTTTTTTCATGTCAATCAGCGGGTCAATCTGGTAGCTGCCGGCGGTGGCGAAAAACGGCGAGGCCGATGACTTGATAACATGCTCTTCGTCTTCTCCGCTCTTGCGGGGGCCGATGTTGACGGTCACGGTTTCCTTGTCCGTGGTCAGGGTGAGAACGGCGGTGTCAAGAGGTTTGCCCTGATATTGTCTGCCCAGGTAGCTGTTGATGGCAATGTGGCTAACCTTCTGCAGGAAACCGTCAAGGGCGGCCGGTTCAGGTTCCTGCTGCGGTTCGTCGCCCCTCACCAGCCACTTTTCCCCTTCTTTCTCCAGGGTAAAGCTGCCGTAACGGTTTTTCAGGGTCAGCTCCTGCAGTTTGTTCCCGTCAATCTGCAGATACACCCTCTGCCACCATGATTCCTTGTCGGTGTCAAGGTTCCAGGTGGAAATGCCGCGGGCAAGATAGACATCATCCGTAGCCTGCGGGCGGACATGGATCGTCTGGGGACCGGAAGAGCTTCCCAGCAGAAGGGTCTGCGTTGCGCCGTTTTTCGCCCTGAAAATAATCTTTTTGGCGAAAACCTTGTCATCCACCTGGAGGCGGATATGGCTTGATCGGGTCCTGGTGACCAGCCGCTGTGACTGCAGGGAGGTAAGGTTGTTGACAATATGTTGGACCTGATCGGCGTCGGCCGGGAAGTTGTCAGCACCTCCATCATCGATCAGCCAGCTGCCGTTGTCCTCTCTTTGCAGGGAAAGAGTCTTGCCGGTTGCGTCGGTTATGGACAACTCGGCAAGGGTGTCGGCCGTGAGGCCGGGCACAAGTTCCACCAGCGGTTGTCCCTTTTCGCCGCCCGGCAGATAAAGGAAGGCGATCAGCAGCAACTGGCCCGCCAGCAGGATGAGCAGAATGAGGTTTGCTTTTTTCTTCATCATGGCTTTTCCCCCACAAGCCGCATGGGTTTTTCCTTTCTACGGCGGCTTGCCCCGAAGATGCTCACTGCCGCCAGGGCCGCCAGGGCAACGCCGTAATTGAGCCATTCCCAGAAGGTCTGTTCCTGTCTGGTCATGGGTTTGAGAAGTCGGGCGTGGGACCCGCGGGAACGGATGGTCAACAGGTCTTCATCCGCCACGCTCCAGTCAATGACATTCTGGATAAAGCCCAGACTGTTCAAGAAGCGGTCCATGCCCAGCCCCTGGGACATGCTGATGACCGTGTCACCGGCGAATTCCGCCGAACCGATGACCACCAGCCGTGCTGAGGGCGGGGAGTGCTTGATGATCGGCAGGGGCGGCAGCTTCCGCTCTTGCGGGGGGAGACCGGTTTCCGTCATCTCTTCCTCTCCGCTGTCAGCATCCTCGCTTTTCCCCTCATTGGCTTTTTGTTGGAGCCTAGGGTCGGTTTTGTCCTGAAAGAAGCTGGCAAAATCGCCGGTTACGGCCACCGCCAGATTGTGTTGTTGAAAATTTTCGCCAAGGGCAAAGCCATTGTCAGGGAAGTGCTCGAAGTCGGGTTCAATGGAGGGCGACGGATTGACCCATGACTCATTGCTTGATTTAAGCAGGATGGCGACTTTCTTGCCCTGTAATCGCTTGTCATCCAGTGAGAGCGGTGACACCCAGTTCATGGTCACGGCAGGAAGACTTGCGGTGACGGCATGGTCCGCCGCCATGTTTTCCGGTCGAACATCAACAAAGAACGGGTAGTCAATGCGCTGGATCTCCTGGATGGTCAAACCACCGATATTGCGGCTTACCGGGATGGGAAAGGGCTCGTTTTGCCTGTCCATGACCAGGGACTCTTCCACGGTGATCCCGTAATGACTGAGCAGTTCAGCCAGCCCATCCTTGACTGCGTTCACCTGCAGGGACTGGGCGTCGGGGGACATATCCAGCAGATAGTTGCCGGCAAGGGCCACAACCGCCCCGCCCTGCATCAGGAACTGGTCCACTGCCAGCCGTTCCAGCACAGTCAGATCATGGGGGGCCAGCATCAGGAGAACATCGATATCGCCGGGCACCCTGCCCTGGCTCAGATCGGTTTTTTTCAGATTATAGTTTTCCCGCAGCAGCTGTTGCATGATCTGATAATTGTCCTTGGGTGCGCCGTGTCCCATCATGGCCAGGGGGGACTGTTGCTCGTCCGCCGCTGTCCAGACGCCCAGAGTTTTGGTGAAGCCGGAGCCGTTGCGTTTGATGGCGCCCTCGATCTCCCGGCGCAATTCCGCCTTCCCCATTTCCGGGGTAAGGTAGAGACGTTCGATTCTGTCCCCGGTCTGCAGCAGCAGATGCAGGTAGAAGGTCTCGTCGGAAAAGAAGGAGATGCTGATCGGTTCAATATCGTATTGCTCGTTGAGCCGCTGCTGTTCGGCGGCTGGCAGCAGGGCCGGATCTTTTTCATCAAAGAGCAGTTTGCCCCCTGATTCCTGCTGCAGTTCGCTCACCACCTTTCTGATGGTATCCGGCATGGCCTGGAACGGCTCGGGCAGCGTGCGGGGGGTAACGATGCTCACTATTTTGTAACCGGCTGGATTTTCATCAAAAATCGAAGCCAGCGACTGAAAGCCGTAAACAACCTTTTTGATGGATTTGGTGAGATCGTATTCCAGATTGCGCAGTGAGACGTCGAGCTGGCCGTCCGATCGCGGTTTGATATCGATGAGATCATTAAAGCCCATGGTGACATATTGATCGCCGTATTTGATCAGGATATGAAAATAGGAGTTGACCACGGAAGCCTCGTAGCGGCCGGCCACCTGAAAGGGGACCGGTTTGATGCCGTACTGCTGGTTGGCTTCAGTCTCGATCTGTTCGTCAAATTTGGGATCGACAAAGGAGACCTGGACGTTGCCGTGGGAGGCAATACCGTATTCGGTGATCAGGTCCTTGATCTGCGGCACCAGCGGAGAGAGCAGGGGATGGGTTTTGGCGCTGAAATAGCCGCGCATGACCAGGGGTTCGGGCAGATTGCCGATGATATCCCGGCTGGCCTGGGAAAGGGAATACTCTTTTTGGGCGGTGAGGTCAAGCCGGGCGGAATTCACTCTGGCCAGCCAGATGTTGGCGGCCAGGAGATTTGCCGTGATCAGGACCACGGTGATCAGGGCTTTTTGGCGATAACCAGCGGTGTTTTTACCAAAACTCCAGCGCGTCCGGTCAAGAAAGTAGATGTTCAACGACAGGAAGAGCACGGTAAGGCTCAGGTAGTAGAAAACATCACGCAGGTCGATTACCCCCCGTTCGATACTGGCAAAGCGGCTGCCGGTGCCCAGGCTGCGGAGGAATTCGGCGGGCTGATTGCCGAAAAAATCAGTAATGCCGCTTGAGCCGATCAGGTAGAAAAGGCCTGCCAGCAGCACGGTGAGCATGAGCGAGATAATCTGGTTATCGGTGCGGGAGGAGACGAAAAGCCCGATGCTGATATAGGCGGCCGCCATGAGCAGGGCGCCGAGATAACCGCCGACAACCGGTCCCCAGTCCAGGTTACCCAGCATGGCAACCGAAACCGGCAGGCCAATGGTGAGCAGCAGGGCGCAGGAAGTCAGGGCCAGCACTGCCAGAAATTTGCCCAGCACAAGCTGATGAAGGCGCACCGGCAGGGTGAGCAGGACCTCCAGCGTGCCGATTTTCTGTTCCTCGCTCCATTGGCGCATGGTGAGTGCTGACACCAGAAAAATCATCAGCATGGGCATCCAGTTGAACAGGGGGCGGATATCCGCGATATTTCTGGCAAAGAAGGTTTCCAGCCAGAAAAAGGCAAACAGTGAACAGAGCAGGAAAAAGCCGATGAAAATGGCAGCCATGGGGGTGCCGAAATAGGTTTTCATCTCTTTGCCGCAAATGGCAAGGATCTGTTTCATTTTTCACCTCCTGCCGCGGCCAGTTCATTAAATACCGCCTCAAGCGTCCTGACCTCCTGGCGTAATTCGCACAGCTGCCACTCATGCTCTTTGGCCAGGGCAAAGATGGCCGGGCAGAGATCGCTGTTGCTGCCTGCCTTGATCAGATAGGAGATGCGTCCTTTTTCGTCTCTGTCATAAGTAACATGATGCACGGACGGCAGGCCGGCGAGAATGCGCTGTGGGCCTTCCCCGTCGCCGGTCTCCAGGGTGAGGCGGGCATTACTGGTTGCGGCAAGCTCAGACAGCCTGGCATCGGCCTTGATCTGGCCTTTGATGATGATAATGGCCCGGTCGCAGGTTGCTTCAACCTCGGACAGGATATGGGTGGAGATAATGACCGTGGTCTGTCTGGCGAGTTTTTTGATGAGATGGCGCACCTCGACAATCTGGGTGGGATCAAGTCCGTTGGTCGGCTCGTCCAGGATGAGCAGTTTCGGGCGGTGAAGAATGGCCTGGGCCAGCCCGACCCGTTGCCGGAACCCTTTGCTCAAGGTGCCGATGGGCAGGGTGAGCCGATCGGCCAGGCCGGTGCTGACAACGGCCGCGGAAATTCTCTGCTGTTGCAATTCTCCCGGGACATTGCGCAGATCAGCAATCATGCGCAGATAGGACTGCACGGTGAGCTCCGGGTAGAGGGGGGCATTTTCCGGTAGATAGCCGATCAGCTGCTGGATGGATGCACACTGGTCAAGGACATCAAGGCCTGCAATGCGGGCACTTCCCGCATCAGGCTGGAGAAAACCGGTGAGGATTTTCATCAGGGTGGTCTTGCCTGCGCCGTTGGGGCCGAGCAGCCCGATCACCTCGCCATCCTGCACGGAAAAACTGACGTTGTCGAGGGCCGGTACCTCATCATATTTTTTACATAAATTGTGTACTTCAATCATGGCGGTGTACTTTAAAAAATGTTCGTGCCTTGTCGGGCTATGGTTTGCTGGTCTGGATGCAACGAGTCATCCCTCTTTGCTGGACGGGATGGATTTTTTCAGCGCAATCGAATTTATTTTGACAAAAAATGGAAGGAAAAGTTTCAAATTTTATGATTTATTTCTGCATGATAGTTTTTTGAGAAGAGTATTCATTTTGATCTTGTTTTCAGTGCCTTCCAGCAATTGCAGATAGGCGCAGAACTCCTTGTCGTCACCCTGCATAGCCATATCCGAAAATTTTTTCGGGCGGCTGACCCGGGCCATGATCAGGCAGATGACTGCCGCGGCAACCACCGCGAACAGGGCATTGAATTTGAAAAGGCAGGCGGTGAAAACAAGTGCACTGACGGGAACATAGTAATAGGCGCTGATATAGGCGCCGACATAGCTCGAATAGGCGAGAATGGTCGATCTGATCTGGGGAAGCTCATCGGCATGGGCCTGTTCCATCTTGAGTGCCAGAAAGATGGCGGCGTCAAGCAGCTGGGCATACACCATCCGGTCCATGATCCACAACACGGCAAGTCCCACGGCGCCGAGGAGACCCACCACCAGGATGAGGGTTTGGTCGAGGGGATTTATCACTCCGTTTTGCGCGCCCTTGAGGATATAGGCCATGGCGCCCATGTCGGCGAGCAGCCAGGCGGATGCGATTTTCCTGATCTCGGCAATATGGGTGTTGAACTGGTTCTCATGCAGCAGCAGCCTTTCATACTGCTGTAAAATATCTATTTTCTCGTCACTGGTCTGATTGTCATTTCCCATGATCGGTCTGCCGCTTCACATATGAAGAATTTTGCCGCTTGGCTGCCATTGCCTGCTTTTTCCAGTCGGAATAATCTGATAGCACTCGACCAGATCGCCGATGCGGACATTTTTGAAATTTTCAATTTTCATGCCCACCTGCTGCCCTGGCGTGGCCTTGCTGACACTGTCCTTTTCGATATGTAATGAGGTGACAGTGCCCGAGTAGACGGGACCCATTGCCGAGATAATGCGGAAACGGTCTCCGCGCTGCAGCCTGCCTTTTTCCACCTCGCAGCCGATGATGATACCCTTTCTGCTGCTTTTAAACAGGGCGATGACCTTGGCCTTGCCCAGAATTTTTTCATCCTCTTCCCGGGGAAGAAGACTGCCGGATATTTCCCGGAGATCCTCTTGCAACCGGTAAATAACCGAGTAGAGGCGGACTTCGACATTGTGCTCCTTGCAGAGTTCCGCAACCTTGGGCAGCACATTGACATTGAAACCAAGGACCAGTCTGCTGCCGGTCGCAGCAGTCATGATGTCTGTTTTGCAGATATCGCCCACACCTTTGTGGATTATTTCAACGGCAGCACCCTCCAGGGTGCTTTTGCCAATGATTTCACAAACCGCCTGTTCACAGCCGTCCGTGTCACTTTTAATAACCAGGGCAAGCGTTGGTCCGTGCTCCTGTTCAGGGGGACTTGCCGAAGTCGGAAGGGTGCCGGATAACTTCCTGTTTTTTCCCTGGTGCAGGGCTTTCGATTTGTGACCCATGTGCAGAACCTCCGAATGATTTGTATGGAGCTCCTTCTCGGTTTTGGCCATGGGGCGGAAAAATTCCCAAAGCAAGGCAGCCGAAGAAATGCACAAATGAATAATGAAACGATCTTATCGCTAAATTCATTCAGGTTCAACACAAACTCTTCATCTTGCAGGAAAAGATGGCCTGCTGTCCGTTTATCGTTTACTCAACTTGCTGACTTGATCTATTTTGACGAAATAACTGTATTTTTGTGACATGGTTGTTGCTCTGATCTCCGTCATGGGAATTCAGGAGGCAGGAGACAGAATTCAGAATGATTGATTTTATTACGTTTTATTCTGGCTCCTGGCTTCTGGCTTCTGAATTCTCTGGAAACAGGCTGCGGGCTTCCTGAAAATATTTACTTAATTTCAGCATGTTACCACAACTCCGAAAGTTGAATCGTTTATTTCAGCTTTTATCAGGACCGGCGATATGATTATTCACATCTCCCGCAGCAGCAGGGGCAAAAATGTTATATGTGTCATCAACTTATGTGGTATGATCATTATTATCATTTGCTTCATTCAGCCACTGTGCTCACATCAGATTATCGGGGCCTCATATGATATGCTGGGTGCTGCGCGTTTTCTGCTGCTGTCTTGCCTCGATCATCCTGGCCGCCGAGGCCTTTGCCTATCATCCCCCCGTCCATGTTCTCATCCTCAATTCCTATCATCAGAGCATGGCGTGGGAGCAGGATATGTTGCAGGCCTTTCAGGATGCGCTGGAGATTGATCGATACCATATCGAGCTCCATGTGGAAAACATGGACACCAAGCGCATCCCCTACAGTGACCAATACCGGCAGCAACTCTTGGCGCTGTACCGCAGCAAATATGCGGATACGCCGCTGCGCCTCATCATTGCTTCCGGCAACAATGCCTTCAACTTCATGCGGGAATTCCGCGCTGCTCTTTTCCCCGGGGTGCCGGTGGTCTTTTGCGGGGTCAGCATCTTTGAGGAGGGCATGCTGGCGGGACTGCCGGGGGTTACCGGCGTGGTCGAAATTTTTGATGCGGCCGCCACCATCAATATCGCCCTGCAGATCCACCCGCAGACCAGAAAAGTATATGTCATCAACGACAACCTGCCCACCGGCGCGGCATGGACGCGTACCATACGGCGGCAGCTGGCGGGCATTGCCGGGCGCCTGGACATCCGCTATGCCGACAGCCTGTCCATGGAAGAACTGCAGAAGCAGCTGCGGGCATTGTCTGCTGATACCATTGTCCTCTATGGCTTCTATTTCCAGGACCGCCTCGGCCATTATTACCCGGAGCAGGAGAGTATCCGTCTGGTCTCTGCGGCCAGTCCGGTGCCGGTGTACGGTCTGCTTAATTTTTATCTGGGGCACGGCATGGTGGGTGGTAACCTGATTTCCGGTTATTTCCAGGGCGAGGTGGCGGCTGTGCTGGCCAATCGGATTCTGGCGGGCGAGGCGCCGGACAGCATTGCCGTGGTGAAATATGGCGTCAAACGCAACATGTTTGATTTCAAGCAGCTTGAACGCTGGGGAATAAGTCTGCGCAAACTGCCGCCGGACAGCATCATCATCAATAAGCCCGCCTCGTTTTACGAAGAATACCAAAAACTGGTCTGGGTGGTAACTGTTTTCATCAGCGTATTGGTCCTGACGGTTGTTGTGCTCACCATGAACATCAGGCGGCGCAAAAGGGCGGAACAGCAGCTTCTCCAGGCGCAGGATGCCCTTGAGCTGAAGGTGATGGAGCGTACCGCCCAGTTGCACGCCGCCAAGGAGCTGGCTGAAGAAACGTCCCGCCGGCTTGGGCTGCAGGGGGCGGAGATTGAGACCCTGCTCAACAACTCGCCGGTGGGCATTATCTACATGGACGCCCAGCGCATCATCAAGCGGGTCAACCCGGAAATTGTCCGCGTCACCGGTTACAGCCCGGATGAGCTGATCGGCAAAACGACAGCCCCGCTCTTTTCTTCCAGGGAGGATTTTGAGTCATTCGGCAACATGGTTTATTCGGTGCTGCGGCAGGGCGGAATCTATGAGACGGATTATCTCTTTGTCAAAAAGGACGGCACCAGGTCATGGTACCATATCTGCGGTCGCCTGCTGGATAAGGATGATATCTCCCAGGGAGTCATCTGGATCATCAACGACATTAACGAGCGGGTCAAAGCCGCGGAGGAGAAACTCCTGCTGGTTCAGCATCTGGAGCAGGCGCAGCGCTATAAAAGTCTCAATGTCATGGCCGGCGCCTTTGCCCATCATATCAACAACATCATGATGGCGGTGCAGGGAAATCTGCAGCTCCTGCAACTGCAGCTGCCGGCTGAATCCAAAACAGGACACATGGCCAGTCAGGCACTCAAGGCGGCCCAAAAGGCCTCGAACATTTCCGGCTCCATGCTTGCCTATGTGGGACAGCGGGAGCTGCACAGGCAGCTCTGTGACCTTGCCGCTCTGGTGAAAAATATGGAGGATTTATTACGCAACAATATTTCCCCGCAGGTTGATCTCATTGTCAATCACGCCGCCCTACCTGTCTGGAGCAATGTGGATATGCGGCAGATTCAGGAAGTTATCCTCAATCTTGTCTTAACCGCCGGTGAGGCTATCGGCAAGGCTGCCGGGCGGATCACCATCAGCACCGGCTACTCGTTTGAAGAGCTGGAGGATCTGCCCACGCCTTTCCGGGAAAGCAATCTGGCCAGGGGCCGTTATGCCTTCTGCCGGATAACGGACAATGGCTGCGGCATGGATGAGACCACTGTGGCCCAGATATTTGATCCGTTTTTTACCACCAGGTTCACCGGCAGGGGCCTGGGGTTGCCGGTCGCGGTGGGCATTGTCAAGGCTCATCACGGGGCATTGACGGTAGCGAGCAGCCCGGGAAAAGGAACAACGATCAGCCTGCTGCTGCCGGCCCAGGAGATGACGGTACCGCGGCAGGAGGAGCAGGACCTGTCGCCGGCGGCCGGACTGCCATGTTTTTCAGGGGTTGTGCTGCTGGCTGATGACGATGCCATGGTCAGCGATGCGGGAAAGCAGATGCTGGAAAAGATCGGCTTTACTGTTCTTGTCGCAGGAGATGGTCAGGAGGCCGTTGACATCTATAAAAGAAAGCAGGAGATCATTGATCTGGTCATTCTTGATGTCTCCATGCCCAGAAAGGGTGGCGTCGCCGCCCTGCAGGAGTTGAAGCGGGTCAATGCACAGGTTAAAGTCATTCTTACCAGCGGTTATGCCGAGGAACAGGTGCTGATCAAGCAGGGCGAAGCGCATCCCGCCGCCTTTATCCATAAACCGTTCATGCTTGAAAAGCTGGCGGAAACCATCGGCAGGGTTCTTGCCGGGCAGGGGTAGGCCGGATGGTTCAGGGAGATTTCGGCAGGGCTCACTGTTTCCTGGAAAAGATGATGTCGCCGTACCAGGCCGTGGCGCTCTCGCCGGTATTGTCCGAATCAGTCATGATGGCAATGCCGGATATGGCAGGGGGCGCCTCGCCAAAGGCCTGCCGGTAATCAGCGGCAATGTCTCTTTTTTCCGTAACCCACTGGTTCAGCTTGGCAGAGCCGCTCTCGATGACGATCATCTTGACCCTGTCGGTGTAGGGATTGGGCGTGATCAGTTCCTGCGGCGCCTTGCTGGCCCATATATAATTGATGGCATTGATCGGGGGGTATTCCCCGTAAAGCAGTTTAATGGTATTGAACTTGACCCGTTCCCACAGGCCGACTTTGTCGGCATCATAGGCAAAGGTGATATAGATCCTGGCCGGGTAATCATCGCCTTCCTTTTTGGTGACATCTCCTTTTTGATAAATATTGGCCACTTTCCAGCTCCAGGAAAGAACAGGGTAGGCAAGGGGGTCGAGGGAAAACTTTCTGGTGAGTCCTGAGGAAGAGGCCTGGCTAGCAGCTTCAATGACCGTGGTATCGTTATCCTGCACGAGACGGTAGGTGGTGTGGGAATCAATGTTTTTGAAAGTCAGGGGCTGCCAGCCATCCGGCAGACTGCTCAGATCCCGGGTCTGCGAAAAATTCCCAACCACGATACGGTCGGCCGCCTCCCCACCATAAGTCTTGGCGGGCAGGAGAGAGAGGGTCAGGAAAATCAAGAGGGGAAGCTTTTTCTTCCGTCCGTCTTTGGCTGTTGTCATCAATCAATTCCCGTTTATCCTTGCACCACTTGCTGCGCAACATCGTCTTGCCGGCGATGCTTTGTTCCTGATTGAAGTGCATGAATGGTTTTATGAAAACCCTATTATGGCACAAATGAAGCAGGCGGACAAGCAGAGTTAAGCGGACAACCGGCCGTCCGGCACCGGGCGCGGTGCCGGGCAATCCGGCATGTCAGTTTGATAGGGAGCGAGACAGCCGTTTTCTGAAAATAAGCAAGAGGGGCAGGGTGCTGCCGAGCAGCAGGATAGTGGGCGGGACGGGAACAGCGGGCTGCCGGGTGGCCTCGGTAATGAAACTTGAACCATAGGAGGAGCCCAGGGCCTTGCCCTTGTAGTCCTGAATCAGGGTGCCCTGGCCGGTGGTGATGTCAACCGAGAAGATCTTGGTGGCGGAAATGCCGTACAGGGTATCATTGTCAGCCGTTGCCAGGCCGTAGACGTTGTAGAAACCGAATTCGCCGATTTTGGTACCAACGGCATTATTGTTTAAGTCGATACGGATCAGCTCGCTATGGGTGGATGAGAGGTAAAGGCTGCCGTGGTAGAAGGCCAGATCGCCGGCGGAAAAGAAACCTGTGCTGCCGATGCTGGTTCCGCTTCCTGTTGCAGGATTAAGAGTGAAGAGTTTCGTCGAGGTTCCACCGGCTGCGTACAGCAACCCGTCAGTGCCGAAAACCAGAGCATTGCCCTGGGGAATATTGTGGGCGCCGACGAGGGTCGTCCCCGCAGTAGCGGGATTTATCCGGTACAGATCCGTCGTGGAGATGCCCCACAGGTTGCCGTCCGGGTCATAGGCGATGTCGGTCATAACAACGCCCATGTTGCCGGTGATCTTGACAGTGCTGTCGGCAAGATCAACCGTGCCGAGCTGGCCGGCTGCGTCATGGGCCCAGAGAACCGGTGCACTGTGAGCTTGGGCGGGCATGAATACAAAAGAAGCGGCAAGGATGATGGCAGTCAAATATTTCTTCATTTTTGTTTCCTGGCATGACAAAGGGTGAATATGATTTTTATCCCAGCGCTCTGACGCGCCGGCATTGGTACCTCGTTGTGAAAAAGGCCCTGGAAACGTCTCGTTTTGCTGGTCTTTTCCATCAATCAGCTGATCATCTTGCAATGGTATGAAAATTAACGCTTTTACTGCTGAATTTGTCAATTTCCTTTATTTTGCGCGGGTTGTAGATGATTGTCAACTGATATGTTACAGTCTTGCTGCAAGCAGATAACAGGTATGATAATAATTTTTATCTGGGCCATTTTTTTTGATTTGTTATAGTAATCCGCCATGGAAAATTTCGTTCTGACCATATCTTTTCTGCTTATCGGCATGGGCTTGCGACGTCTGCCGCTGTTTCCGCAAAACACTGCCCAGGTTCTCAATCTCTTTGTCATTTATGTCTCATTGCCGGCCCTTGTGCTCATCAAGGTCCCGGAGCTGGTTTTTTCAAAGGAACTGCTGGCGCCGGCCCTGATGCCCTGGTTCATGCTGGTTGTTTCAGCCGTGCTGGTCTGGGCGCTGGCAAAATTATGCGGATGGCAAAATGACACGAAGGGGGCGCTGCTGCTGCTGGTGCCGCTGGGCAACACCGCTTTTCTGGGGATACCCATGGTGCGGGCCTTTTTCGGAGAGGAGGGCATTCCTTATGCCGTCCTCTATGACCAGCTTGGCTCGTTCCTGGCCCTGGCAACCTATGGCTCAGCCGTGCTGGCGGTGTATGGAAGGGCGGAAGGGAAGCCGACGGCGAGCTCGGTCATCAGAAAAATCATCAGCTTTCCGCCCTTTATCTGTCTGCTGCTGGCCTTTGTTTTCCGTGCTTTCCCTTTGCCCGGCACCCTGACTGTGCTGCTGCATACCCTGGCTGCTACCCTGGTGCCGGTGGTCATGATTGCCGTGGGCTTTCAGTTTACCCTGCGCCTGAGCCCCGAAGTGCTCAGGCCCCTGGCTGTTGGGCTGTTGGTCAAGCTGGCCCTGGCCCCCTGTATCGCATTTCTGGTCTGCCGGATTTTTTCCTTTGACAACCTGGCCGCCCAGGTCTCGGTCTTTGAAGCAGGCATGCCCCCGATGGTATCGGCCGGGGCCATGGCCATCATGGCCGGTCTTTCACCTAAACTCACGGCCGCCCTGGTTGGGGTGGGGATTCTCCTTTCCTTTGTGACCCTGCCTCTGCTGGCTCAGGTTTTGCGCCTTTTGCTCTGACCAATTGCCAAGCGGTTTCTGTACGCACCTTTTGCGCCTTTTGTTTTTCAGCATCAGTTAGAAATCCTTGAAATCCTCTTCATCAAAGGGAATGACCTGTTGCGGGGTCGCCAGCTTTGGTTTATGGACCAGCGCCGGTCTGCCAGGGGGCGGCTGGCGTTTTACTCGAGCAGCGGAGACAACAGGCCGGGGGCGGGTCTCTTTGACGGGTTCAGCCGCCGCAGCGGTTGTTTTTTCTGTCTTCCCCTTGCTGTCGCCCACAAGGGCGACCAGATCATTGACCAGGGTTTTCATCTGCTCGGCCTGGCCGGTCATCTCTTCCGAAGAACTGGCATTTTCCACGGCATTAGCGGCTGTCAGCTGGACCACCTTGTCCATCTCCGTAACGGCCTTGTTGATCTGACTGATGCCGTGGGATTGCTCATCTGAGGCGGTGGCGATCTCCGTCACCAGGGCCGCGACCTTTGAGGTGCTTTCCGTCACCTGCAAGAAGTCTTCACTGGTTTTGGTAACCAGCTGGGAACCGGACTTGATTTTTTTCACCGTGCCCTCGATGAGGGTCGCCGTGTTTCGGGCGGCATCCGCCGCCCGCATGGCCAGGTTGCGTACTTCATCGGCAACAACAGCAAATCCTGCCCCGGCTTCACCGGCCCGTGCCGCTTCAACCGCCGCGTTGAGGGCCAGGAGATTTGTCTGAAAGGCGATCTCGTCGATGGTCTTGACGATTTTCTGGGTCTCTTCACTGGCTCTTGATATCTCTTCCATGGATTGAGTCAGCTCCCGCATGGAAGAGTTGGCCCCGTCCACCACCCCATTCGCCTTTTGCATGAGCTTGTCAGCCTCGCCGGCGTTATTGGCGTTCTGCATGGTCAGGGAGGACATTTCCTCAAGGGAGGAAGAGGTCTCCTCAAGTGCCGCTGCCTGCTGTGAGGCGCCATCGGCAAGAGACTGGCTGGATGCCGCCACCTCCAGCGAGGCGGTGAACACGTGATCGGCGTTAAGATTGAGGCTTTCGGTGATGATGTTGATGGGTTTTGATATTGACCGGGTAATGAGAAATGCCACTGCGGCAATGGCGACGATGCAGATAACAATCAGCCCGATGGTAAACAATTTGATGGCATTGATGGAGGTAAATGCCTCTGATTTATTAATTTCCGCTATCAGCGCCCACGTGGTATCGCCGATTTTTATCGGGGTGTAGGAGCTCAGCACCTCGCTGCCAAGGTAATTGCGGTGGATGCCGAAGCCGGTTTTGCCGGCCAGGGCTTGGCGCGAGGATTCCGTCTCTGCCTTGCCGAGCTCGGGCTTGCTGTGTGAGGCTATGGCTGTGTGGTTTTGCGGATCCAGAAACGAATCCGATACCATCAGATGATCGTTGCCCACCAGATAGGTTTCTCCGGTTTTTCCCATGCCGGAACGTTCACCCATGATGTCATTGACATCCTCGATTTGCCGCGGCATGGCCATGACGCCGATGACCTTACCTGATTCATCGGTCAGAGGCGCCGCAAAAAAGGAAATGAGAGAATTGTCCATCGGGGCATAGAAGGCGAAATCTTCAAAGACTATTTCTCCTTGGACGGCCTTGTTGAAAGCGCGGGCTAAACCGTTTTCCTTGTGCTGGTCGGTCAAAAGGTTTACTCCGAAGTCCGAATTGTGCTTGACTGAATAAACCACATCTCCTTTCCGGGAGATCAGGAAGAGGTCTTCAAAACCCTGGGAATAAAATTGGAGAATGGAGTCATAATCAGCAAGAGCGGCTTTGTAATCTTCCGAATCAAATCCCTGCATCAGCCCGATATTCTCGAATTCGAGAAAGAAACGCCTCACATTCTCCAGTGCCGCGTTCTGTTTTACCACTTCGAGCTGGGCGGTGAACATTTTCTCGAGTTGCGACTTTTTGATTTCCCGGGAAATTTGCAGCTGATTAAAGACCTGGGTCTTCAGGGCTTCAGTGGTCTGCCAGAGGGAAATACTCCCCATGACCAGCAGGGGAATTATTCCGACGAGAAGAAACGAGCCAATAAGCTTGGTGCGGAGTTTTATCTGAGTTTTCATATCTCGGGCCTGCTCAAAAAAATTTAAGCTTTTTGTCGAGACTGCCGGTTTTCCCAGGAAAAAGGTGGATATCCCTGTCGCAATGCTCGACTGCTTTAACATCTCCATTGCCGCGTCTGGCCGGCAAGGCAGAAGCTCCCATCCTGTTTACCTTACCGAGGAATTTCTTCAGGAGCGGGAAGATTTTGCCTTGCCCGTTTTTTTGCCGTCTCTGACCGTCAGACGACGGTATTGTTTTATGAAAACGGCTTACTATTTGTACGAGGATGCGACCTTCTTGAAAATCACGTCAATCTCACCTTGCAGCTTCTGGGCAGATTCCCAGTTGCCCTCATTGACTGCACCCTGGAATTCGTCGCCCAGCAGATGCATTTTCCGCGCGTCTTTAATCCAGCGGGTGTTGGCGAACATACGCTCCATTATCTGCCCGGAAACCGAGAGTTCGTGGGCGGCCAAGTGGATCTCTTCACCCGCTTCGATGGCCATCTCCTTGTTTTTCTGCGCGACTCCCTCCGAGGCCTGTTTCACCATCTCGCCCAGATGGTCCCGCAGCCACAGGGGGGTTGAAGCCACAACATGGTTAAGGTGAAGGAAAAGGGCGGCACTGACAAAGTACGCATCGTTGCTGGCCTTTTCATCACAGAGTTCGACCAGTTCCTCGGAATGGTTAATCATGCCCTGGGTTTCCCAGTCCCAATCCTCTTTGTACTCCGTGTCTGACAGATTTTTAAAGGCCTTGGATTGGGCGACAAGGTCCTGGGCTATGGTTTTGCCCTTTGCCCAGTCATTGGCATACAGGGCGTCGGCAAAATCCGAGATGGATTGTTTGTATCCTGCAAACATGCCGGTCAGGGTGGCATAATCAGCCGCACCGGCAGTGGATGCTGCAAAGCTGAGGATAATGATCGCATATGCCATCGTGCGACTGACCAACATTGCTGCATGTTTCATTTTCATAGTGTCTCCTTTTGTTATGATATTATTGATTAAATCTCGCCAGATACTTGATGAACATGTTTAGCGGTACCCTTTGAGCAAACCCCGTTTTTGATTGGCGTCGATTTTTTTATGACATTGGCAAATAGAGCAATGCGGCGCATTCATCAAAATTCAACAGCCAGCTTTACCGTGACCGCGTTGGCATCTTCCCCCGTGCCCCCCTCGCTTTCCTCGTAATCCTCATCATAGAGGTATTCAAAGGCCAGAGTCGTTCGCTCAAATATGCCGATGCTCACTGCAGCGAGATAACGCTCTTCCGGGAGCCCGATTTGCAGGGACTCCTCCGTGCCTTGGTAGCCAAGGGCGAAAACCGTCTCCCGCTTGAGGAGCTCGGTGGTATAATTGACCTCGAAACTCATCGCCTCGGGTTCAGCCCCTTGACCGTCAAAGTCGATTTCCGTCACCTCAAACTCATCGAGGGCCGTGACGTATTCGCCGATCAGGCGGAACCGGCCGATGTCAAAAACCGCATGCAGGGCCAAGCCGCCCACATAGTCGTTAATGTCAGCAATGCTGATCTCCTCAAGATAGTCGCCGACGCCGTCAGTGTCGCCGATGTTGTTGAGCCAGTCCATCCCCACATCAAGGGCAAAACCTTCGGCCTCGTATGCATAGCCGGCATTGGCGCCCCATGAATCAATCTCGTCGTCTTTGCCCGTCTCGTTGATGTCACCGTTAAAAGCATAGACCGATCCATAAAAACCGGCGCTGTTAAAGCCGATCTGCAGGGCACTGTCGTTAATCTCCCCCAGGTCCAGGGTCAGTGGGTCGGATACCATGGCGCTTTCGTAGAAGCCGAAGGGCAGGTACATCTTGCCGGCAGTGAGATAGACGGGAAATTTTTCAACATTGCCGAGGGTGACGGTGCCTTCGTCGACAATGAGATGGTCGTCTTCCTCCCCTTCCTCATAGAGCAGGAGAAGGTGGGCCGTGGACCATTCGGAAATCTGGGCGTCCAGTGCGATTTCCACGGTGGCCAGGGCCACATCGCTGGTGTCTTCATTGTTGAAATCCTCTGCCTTGCTGGCTTCAATTTCTACCAGACCTGACAATTCCACATGATCGTTGATCGCCTGTAAAAAGGTTTTTTCACTTTCACCTTGCGCTGGTTGCCCGGCTGGTGCAGCCTGGCTGTTTATCTGCGCCTCCAGCATCCCCTCCAGCTTTTGCAGCCTTTCGGACAACTGCTGGTTCTGCTCGGTCAACAGCTCTATCCGCTTTTCAAGCTCAACATTGTCTGCCGCGAGTGCTGGAGATCCCCACAGGAGCATGGTCAACGCCCCAAACCCAACCATTTTTTTTGTCATCCTCTTCCCTCCTTTCTGTTTCGTTGCTTGTGCCTGCACTAAAATGACGGTGTAAGCCGACCCATTCCGAGCGGGTTTTCCCTGATGTCGTCGACGGAAAGCGCCCGGAACGGCTGACCGGTCAAACTTTTGCTTTATGCCGCTGGTTGCTCCATGATAAATTGATAGTATTTTTCATAATATTTATGTTGAATAATTATTTGAATTAATTACTAAACAATAAAATGAACATAATCATAAAACTAACTTTGAAAGTTAGGAATATTTATAACTAATACATTGATCAATTATTTTTTAAAATGTCTTTAATTCTTATCAATGTGGATAACGCGGTGCTCTTTGGTGAAAATCTGTTTATTCAATATATCTCATTGAATTTACGAATTTTAAAGAGCTGGGTGAGTCGATTTTTCATCATTTTGGCATGCGGTGAAAAACAACGTTTGTCATGAAAAAGCATATGGTGAGAAATATTTGAAAGTCAATAAAAAATCTTTACTTAATATTTATAAAAAAATATTTCCTTTAAAAATAGTATGTTGAGGAAAAAGATAAAATGCTGCAGAAAAAATTAAAAATCTTTTGATGGATAGGAAATGTCAGCCGGTTATTTATCTAACATTTATATTCCGCAGCATGCTGCCTTTGCACCCGTCTTGTGTGTCTTGGCCTCCTGCTTTCTGCTATTGGCAGACATGCCGTACAGGTATCAGTTTTTTAAATAAGTGGGAAGTTCATGATATTTGTCAGGAGAGATACCGGCGCAGAGCAGGCATTCATGCAAAATTAAGAGGTTTCTGGTTGTCAGGTGACGTTTCCCCTGGCCCGCTTTGTTTTTTTATGGATTCAGGGTTGGTCGAGGGGTGTTAATAATGGAGGGCCAGCCAGATGGTTTCCGTGTCCGGGGCTGTCCATTCCACCCGGTGTTTACGATGGGCCGGCAGCAAAAGGTAATCTCCCGGGGCAAGCAGGGTGAGGTGATCGTTGCCTTCAATACGCAGGGCGGCGGACCCGCGGAGCAATATGACCCATTCGTTTTTTTCCTGGTCATACCACTCACCTTCAGGGGTGGCATGGGCCCTGGAGACGATGCGCTCCAGCTTGAATGATCCCGGATCGAGGATGTTTTCACAGAGTTCATCCGGCAGGGCGGCGGGTATTTTCTTGAAAATATTTTCTTTTTCCATAGTGAACAAATCAGGAGTTCCCGGGCAGCATACGGCCCTGGAAGCCGTCGTCACGGCTGAGGCCCTTGTTGAGGGTAAGATTTCTGCCGTCGCTGCAGCCGGCCTCATACTCCTTGAGGTATACCTTTGCGGCGGCGGATTTCTTCCGGGACAGGCGCGGATGGCGCTGCTCAATAAAGTTGGTCAGTCCCTGGTCCTGGTTGCAGACCAGCAGGGACAAAGGCACAGGGGCAGGCGCGGCCTGCTGGCTTACGGTATTGTGGCCCGCCAGTTTTCTGGCAAATCCGTCAAGCACGCCGAGACAGTAGGAGCGTTTCTGTCTGCCGGTTGTTTGCTGTTTAAGCTGAAATTGTTGCCACAGATAATTCATCTGGGTCAGCAGAAAGAAGTAGACGTAGTTGGCAATAAGCACATTTTCGCTGGTGCCCAGTATCTCGATGGTCTTATGGGTGCAGCATTGCCCGGCATCGAAAAGCTCGGCAAGAATGACCTTGACAAAGAAATGGTTGCTGAGGATGGAGCAGATTTTCCTCTGATAATTTTCTATCCGTTTTGTTCTGTGATTGATAATGAGGGACTCATAGCGGGCCTGCTCACCCTGTTCGATTCTCCGGATGTTATATTTGGCGATGAGAAAGTTTGCCTTTTCCATGGCCAGCAGCGCTTCATGTTCGTTGCCTGACTGCGCCAGCGCCAGCAGTTTTTCTATCTTCATGAGTAGATTGCGGTGCGGACTGCCGGACGCCCTTTCCCTGACATCGAGGATGATTCGCGGCAGATCTCCGCTCGCTCCCCGGAATTCATGGGGAACCCCGAGCAGGTCGCAGGCTTTTTCAAAGAGCATGCCGTGGGAGTCGTGGTTGCCCAAAATTTCGCAGACAGCCTGGTGGGCCATTTCATGCTTGAGGATGTTGAGCACCACATCCCAGGTGTGGAGCCGGATGAGTCCGGCCGAAATTTTGATGGTTTTGCCGGACGGATGCCAGCTGCCCCAGTTGGAGGCGGAGCTGTTGATCTCAATAATGGGCACGGAAAGTCTGACTCCATATTGCCAGCAGATCCTTTCATGTTCTCGGTAGAGCTGGATGAGCCAGGCGCGCTGCAGCAGTTTCGTGTCGGTCTCGCCGGAGGAATGTGGTGTCAATTTCTTACAGCTACGGATTGAGGTTGGCGGTTTTTATCTACTCTGCCCCTGTGTAACATATTCGCGCTGAAATCCATATTTTTTTTCAACCGGACCGGACAGGGGAGGGCCATTGGCAGGATTATGATTGGCCCAAGGCCAGGCGACTGAATGCTGGAGGGGCAGGGCGCAGCTGGAAGAAACGGAACAAGCCGGAAGGATAGCCCTTCCGGCTTGCTTCGGGATCAGAAAAGCGGGACAAGCAACAAATCAGGGTTCATCGTGACAGATGCTGCAATCCTGGGAGATGGCCTCACCCGAGCTGTTCAGATGCTCTTCATCATGGCAGCGCCAGCAGCCGTATCCGTCCTCGGCCCACTGGTGGCCCAGGTGATCCCGGTAAGTGCCCCACTGCACGTTCATTTCCGGCCAGACATTGCCGAGGTAGGATTCCAGCAGGTAGGAGCCTGCCTTGATGAGGTCACCCTTGTATTTTTCCGCCTGCTCGGTGGAGCGCTTTTTCTGCAGGAGCAGCAGTTCATTGATAATGGATTCCTCGGCCTCGGTCCGTGACCCATATTCTTTGGTGATGACTTGCAGGCTGTCTTCCCGGATACCGGGGATTTCCGGGTTGATCTTTTTGCTGAGCAGGCCGAAGTCCACCCTTTCCTCGGGCATATCGTAGATGTGGGTCGGGCGGTTATGGCAGTCGATACAATCCATGACCCGCCATTGCTGCTCTTCGTTTTCCGGCACCTCTATATCGTCTTTGACAAATTCGTCAGAGGTGCCGTCCGGCCTTTTGACCTTGACCTTGGCAATCTGGGTCCGTTTTTCATCAACGGCCAGGTAGCTCACCTCAACCTGCTGGCTCACATGCCAGTGGATCCCTTCAAAGATATTGGTCTCAGGGTTATGACCGCCGATATGCAGGGCGACTTCCGTGACCTGCGGGTCTGTCTGGTTGTCATTGGTGAATGACACGTGACGCTTGATTTTTTTGCCGTGGAATTTATCCGGCCAATGGCATTGTTCGCAGGTGTCCCTGGCCGGACGCAATTCATGGACAGGGGCGGGGATCGGCCGGTTGTATGAATCACGCATGACCGCCACCACCTGGCGCAGGCCGGAAATTTTGGCCTTGGCATACCATTCGGCCCCCGGACCGATATGGCATTCAACACAGGCGACCCGGGAGTGGGCTGAACGTTTATAGGCCACGTATTCCGGTTCCATGACCTGGTGGCAGACCATGCCGCAGAAGTAGGCGGAGTCGGTGAAATGATAACCTTCGTAACTGATGATGGCCAGGATGGCGATATTGATGACGGAGAGTGCGATAAAACCGATGAGGGCCAGCCGGTGTTTGGGATTGCTCAGGTTGAGCTCCAAGTGGCCATGGTCGATGCCGTATTTGCGCCATTTTCTCCGCTGCAGATAGATGGCGATGGGGATGAGGAACAGCCCGAACAGCATGAGGGCGGGCAGAACGGTGTAGGTTACCAGTGCTGCATACGGGTTATCGATGAGATTGAGCATGTCGATGATCGTACCGATCATCATCAGGGTGATGCTGAAGGTGGTGACGCCGACTGCGAAAACACCAAGAGGGGAACGCCACAGGCTCTGGATTAAGCGGTCCAGGGCTCCTTTTCCCTCTTCATTGTCCAAGTCGTCATTGTCCTGGTTGTCATTCTGGTCCTTATTGGTCATTGTGTACTACTCCCTCATGAAGAATTGCTGATAGGTGAATATGTTAAGGTTATTGGTTGTTTTTTCGTGTTTTTTGCAGAAGACTCAATACATCCGGTGATGGTTCGTTTTCCGCCAGAATGATATGGCAGCTTTCACAGTCATTGCTGATGGTCTGCCCGTTTTCGCTGGAATGCCGGCCGTCGTGGCAGCGGAAACAGCCGGTCCCGTTTTTATGGCCGATAAAATCGGCATAGGTGTCCCAGCCGATATTCATTTCCGGGAAGACATTCTCCACATAGGCCTGCTGAACGCCGGCAATGGCCTTGTTCAGTAGTGATCTGTCACGACTGATCAGATCGGGATAATTGGTGAGGTACCATTCTTTCAATCCCCTGGAGATCTCCGGTAGTGCTTCATCAACCGAGTCATAATTCGAGGTGATCGTTTTCAGGGCCTGTCGTTTGATGTAAGGGAGCTCCCGGGGGATGATGCCGGTGACCAGTTTTTCGTCAAGTGCCTCATCCGCGCTGCGAAAGACGTGGGTGGGGCGGTTATGGCAGTCCATACAGTCCATCTTCCGGACAGTCCCCGCCTGGCCCGTCGCCTGCTTTCCGGCCTCAGAGGTCTGGTAAAAATGGATTTCCCGGCCGTTGTCCTGCAGCCATACCTGGACAACCTCCTCCTGGGCCTGATCGGTATACCGGTAGAAGACCGGATGGTCCTCGGAAACGTGCCAGTGGATTCCCTGGGCCTTTCTGCCCAGGTATCCGCCTGAGCCGATTTTCATGAGCAGGGCTGTCTGGACATGGGTGTTGTGCTCGTCGGGCAGAAAACGGTCTTTGATATAAAGTTTATCCCCATGAAACATTTCCGGGCGGTGGCATTGTTCGCAGGTTTCCCTTACCGGGCGCAGAGAGGTGATGGGCTGCGGGATCGGTCTGGGGTAGGTGTCGAAGAGTACGGCAAAAAGCTGTTTGGCCCCGGAAAATTTGGCCTTGGTCAACCACTGGGAATGCTTGCCGATATGACATTCAACGCAGGATATCTGTGAATGGGGAGAATTCTGGTAGGTGGTGTAGGCCGGTTCCATGACCTGATGACAGGACTGGCCGCAGAAAGCGGTTGATTCGGTATAATGAAATCCCGTGTAGGAAACAAGGGCTACTAAAAAGAGAGTGATCAGGGTGAAAGCCAGGGAGAGAAGGATGTGGCGCCGGATGCGGGTGTATCGCCCCGGCCGGGTCAGCTGTTCCTCGATGTATTCAAAGGTGAAGAGGCCGATGTCCTCCTTGCCGCGGGAGATGAATACCCCGATGGCGAGCAGGACGAGGCCGAGAACGAACAGCGGACCGAGGATGAGGTAGATGAGAAACCCGAAGTAGGGATTGTCAACAATTCCTCTGATGTCGAGCAGAACGCAGATCAGCAGGACCGGGGCAATGACTGTGATGATGACCCCGCCTAGCACGGACAGTTTGCTCCGTGATATCCAGTTTACTGCGGTCTTGATAAAAAGGGCGGATGTCTTATCCAATTTTCCGCTCCGCAGTTATATTTTTTGTCCGGGGTATTACGGCGATCCTTCGTGAAGTGTCCCGTGCCAACAGTGAGTCCTTTGCAAACATTATTCCTGTAATTTTCTCATTTATTATAGCGTGTTAAAAAAATGAGTTATCTGCTCTTGCGAAGTTTTTCATCTTAAGAAGCCAGAATTCAAGAGGACGGGAGGCAAGCTGAAAAAAACAGTTGTTCCGGCTTCTGAATTCTGACCTCCGTTCAATTTTTTACAGCCCGGTTATGGCCTTGAACCAGCCGAAAGCCAGTCCGACGGGGCCGCCGGCACTGATGAGCCCACCGACGAAGCAGGCTGCCGCCCATAAGGCAATGAGCGCGGAAACTCCACCCATAAGGGAAATGCCGCTTGTGGCTAAAGTATCAAGACCAGCCCCTGTCTGGGACCTGTCACCAGTCCGTACCTTTTGTCTCTTTTTGGTCAATGTTGCATCTTTCATGCTGCACCTCCATTATGGAGTTCGTTATGCGAAGAAGATATCCCCTGAACTGCTCGCTACATTCCTGTTAATGCTGAGAACCAGCTCTTGGCCATTGCAATCGGACCGCCACTTGCAATCAATCCGCCAAAGAAGCAGGCCGCCGCCCAGATACCGATAAGAGTTGGCACAGCGCCTAATGCCATCATGGCGCCACGGGAGATTTCAACTTTGGCGGGAGCGCTTTCTGCGGTGCGGTGAGTGCTTCTTTGCTTAACCTGTACTTTTGCTTCGGGGATCATGCCTTTCATCTTTCTTCCTCCATTATTTGCATATTGCGGCTGAGTTCGATTACCCTTTGTTGCCCTTTGCTTTTGAGTTAATGCCAGAACTGTGCCAAAGTAATTATCTGAGTAATTCCGGCATATTGTTTTCGGCAACCCCGTTTTTCTTGCCAAAATGGCAAAAAAATGTGCCATTTTGGCAAGTCCGTCCGGTTTATCATGATGACGAAAAGCATGAAGGAGGACGTTTGATTGATTTTGCTCCCCGGAGCGCCTGGCCGGGATTGTTTCCCGTATCTATTTGATTATGCGGGACTTGCTTCAAAAGAGACAGGCGGCAAGGTGACGGAAATGAGCCGGATATATTGATTTACTCGTTGAAATAATTGCTGTTATTTGCCGACCGCTGCCAGGGGAATACATTTTGCATCATTTCCTGGCGAGATATGCTATAATTCTGCAGTGATTAACTGACTAAATCAAAAGGCAAAAACGGAGCCTCTCCCATTGACTCTCTTTATCCGGACCATATTTACTCTCGTGCTGCTGCTCGTGGTGGGTGGAGCGATAACGGTATTCTGGAACATTGAAAACCGCCTCCCGGCAATCAGCTATAACGAATTTCTGACTATCCTTGAAAAAGATGAAGTAACCGAGGTGCGCCTGCAGGGGGGCGAAATTGCCCTGAAAGACACCTTTGGCCGGGAGTTTGCAGCCTATTCGCCCGACATTGCGGCCTTGCTGCCCAAACTGCTGGAAAAAGGTGTCGTCATCCACGGCGGATCTGATAATTCTGCCCGTATCTGGCGTCTTGCCGAACTGGCGGTACCGGTCATGCTGATTCTGCTGGTCTGGTATTCCCTGCTGCGCAATCAGACGTCTGACTACGGCGAGGATGAAGACAAGGATAAACATGCCCGTTTTGCCCCCCAGCCCAAGAGTAATCAGGTCACTTTCCGTGATGTTGCCGGCGTGCCGGAGGCCAAGGAGGAGTTGCTGGAGGTGATCGACTTTCTGCAGCGACCCAAGAAATACAGCAGGCTGGGGGCCGTCATCCCGCGGGGCATTCTTTTCCAGGGCCCGCCCGGCACCGGCAAAACCTTGCTTGCCCGGGCCATTGCCGGCGAGGCGGGGGTGTCGTTTTTCAGCATCAGCGGTTCGGATTTCGTCGAGATGTTCGTCGGCGTAGGGGCGTCCCGGGTGAGGGAACTGTTCAAGGAGGCCAAGAAACATACCCCCTGCATTGTCTTCATTGACGAGATCGATGCCGTGGGCGGCAGGCGCAGCGCCGGCAACGTCGCCGGCGGACAGGACGAGAGGGGGCAGACCTTGAATGCCCTGCTGGTGGAAATGGACGGTTTCTCCACCGATGATACGATCATTATCCTGGCCGCCACCAACCGGCCGGATATCCTTGATCCGGCTCTCCTGCGGCCAGGCCGCTTTGACCGGCAGATCAACATTCTGCCCCCTGATGTAAAGGGGCGCCTGCAGATTCTCCAGGTTTATGCGCAGAAAATGACATTGTCTGACAGTGTCAACCTGGAAAAGGTGGCCAGAAGCACCCCGGGCTTTACCGGCGCTGAGCTGGCCAGTCTGATGAACGAGGCGGCCCTGATCGCCGGCAGAAAGGGCGACAGCGCCATCCGGCCGGACCATTTTGACATCGCCAAGGACCGCATCCTCATGGGGGTGGAAAGAAAAGGGTTGGTCATCAGCGAAAAGGACCGCAAGACCATGGCCTACCATGAAGCAGGCCATGCCGTTCTGGCAAAATTTCTGCCTGAGACGGATCCCATCCACAAAATCACCATCATTCCCAGGGGAAAGGCCTTGGGTCACACCCAGCAGCTGCCGCTCACCGACCGGCATGCCTATGCCAAAGAGTACCTGTTGAGCCGGATCACCATTCTCATGGGCGGACGCGCCTCAGAGGAGATCTGCCTTAACCAGCAGACCACCGGCGCTGAGGATGATTTCCGTCAGGCAGTGGATCTGGCCACCAAGATGGTGTGTCAATGGGGCATGACCGACAAGATCGGTCCCCTGTCCTATGTGCGGGACGACGGGGCTTTTCTCGGTGAACAGTTGAGCAGAAATGCTTACAGCGAAGAGACCGGGCAGATCATCGACCGGGAGGTGAAAAGGCTGGTTGAATCCTGCTATCGGGAGGCAAAAAACATACTGACCGCCGAACAGGATTTTCTCGTTTATCTGGCGGATATGCTCCTGGTCAATGAGACCCTTGACCTGGAGGAGATGGAGATCATCTACGAGTGCACCGCCAAGAAGAGAAGAGAGGGCACTGCCGGCACACCCCGCCCCGGCGATACGGATATGGCCTGCACCCTCAGCTCCACAGACTGATCACAGCCCCCACTGCTCGATCTTCCGGTACAGGGTCCGCAGCCCGATTCCCAGAATTTTCGCGGCCTTGACCTTGTCGCCCCCTGTCTTGTTGAGGACATCGGCGATGGTCTGCCGCTCCATCTCCTGCAGCAGTCCTTCCTTGCCGTCCATTGACGAATCGCTGCTGCTGTAAGTCAGATATTCGGGGATGCAGTCGATATTGATAATGTCACCCCGGGCCATGACCACAGAGCTTTCAATGCAGTTCATCAGTTCGCGGATATTGCCCGGCCAGTTATACTGCATGATCAGCTCCATGACCTCATCGGTCACCCTGGAGATCTGTTTGCCGTGCCGGTCAGCGAATTTTTTCAGGAAGCTGACGACCAGTTCCGGGATATCCTCTTTACGTTCCCGCAGTGACGGCATCTCTATCTTTACGACCCGTAAACGGTAATAGAGGTCCTCCCGGAAGCTGCCCTCCCTGATCATTTCCGTCAGGTTTCTGTTGGTGGCGGAGATGATCCGCACGCTAACCTTCTGAGTTCTGGTGCCGCCCACTCGTTCAAAGGTCTGCTCCTGCAGGAAACGAAGCAGCTTTACCTGAATGGCGGAGGGCATCTCGCCGACTTCATCGAGAAAAAGCGTGCCGCCGTTGGCCAGCTCAAAACGCCCCTTTTTAGTGGCCACCGCCCCGGTGAACGCCCCTTTTTCATGGCCGAAAAGCTCTGATTCCAGCACCCCTTCGGCAAAGGCCGAGCAGTTTACCTTGATAAAGGGGCCGTGGGCAACCGGGCTGTTGTAATGGATGATGTTGGTCACCAGCTCCTTGCCCGTGCCGCTCTCCCCCTCGATAAGCACCGTAGCGGTGGTGGCGGCGACCTGTCCGGCCAGGTCTTTGATCTTCTGCATGGCCGGTGAGTTGCCGATCATTGACAGGTCCGGATAGGTCTCCTCGATCTTTTTCTTGAGCAGGATGTTTTCTTCCTTCAGTCTTTTGTTCTCAAGAGTTTTTTCAATAAGCAGGGAAAGTCTGTCAATGTTGATCGGTTTGGTGACATAATCATAGGCGCCGTTCTTCATGGCCTGGACGGCTGTCTCCACCGTTCCCTGGCCGGTTATGAAGATCACCGCGGGCTTTTCGGGGAGCAGATTGATGTGCTCCAGCAGTTCAATGCCGTTCATGCCGGGCATGAACAGATCGGAAAGGACAAGATCGATCTCCTGGCTCCTCAGCACCTCCAGGGCCGTTTTACCATCCTTGGCCGTGACGGTCCCATAATGGTCCTCGAGGGCAAGCGATAGCGTCTGCCGTGTCATTTTGTCGTCATCGACGATAAGTATGGTAGTGGGTGTCATGTGCTCATGGTCTCTTGACAGATGCTGTTGGGCGGGACCGGCAGAACAATCTCAAAAATCGTGCCCCGGCCTACCTCGCTTTTGCAGGAAATCGCACCCTTGTGATTTTCAATGATTCTTTGGACTATAGCAAGACCGAAGCCAAGTCCTCCATCTTTTTTTGTAAAAAAAGGATCAAATATGTGTTGCAGGTCGTCGGCCGCGATCCCTTGCCCTGTATCTTCAATGAGGATCTTGGCGCAGGTCCCTTCCTTTTTGCTCGCCAGCCGCAATAAACCGCCATACGGCATGGCCTGGATGGCGTTCATGCACAGGTTGAGCAGGGCCTGGATCATCATTTTTTCATCAATCTGCAGCAGGTCAAGGGTTTCATCCGGGGCGACCTCGATGGTGATATCCGATTCGTGGGCATTGTGGGTGACCATCTCGGCGATATCCGACAGAATTTTGTTGATATGGGTCTGTCTGAAATTCGGGGCCGGGAAACGGGCATACTTGACAAATTCCTCAATGATTTCGTTGATTCTGGAGATTTCACCATTGATGATTCCCGTCAGATCAAGCATGCCTTTCTTCAGTTCGTTCTCCACAATATCGCATTTGTTGATTTTGCGGATCAGCAACTGCAGGTTCATGTAGAGAACATTGAGCGGGGTCTTGATCTCATGATTGACCGAGGTGGCGATCTGGCCCAGGGTGGCGATTTTTTCCATGCGCAGCAGTTCGGACTGGGTTCGGCGCAGGGATTCCTCTGATTCCCTGAGTTCCCTTGTCCGTTCCTTTACCAGACTTTCCAGGGTGCGGTTGAAATCCTCCCTTTTTTTCTCATGTTCCTGCAGCCTTGCCGTCATCGCATTAAAAGATTGGTAGAGAGTGCCGATTTCCGTTTCCGAGGCGGTGTCGAGCCGGATGGCAAGATCGCCGGAGGATATCTTTTCCGTGGCGGAAGCAAGGTTGATGATCGGCCTGATGGTATGGCGGGTGAGAACGATATAGCCCACGCAGGAGGCCAGGATACCCACGGCGGAAGAGACAAGGTAAAGCAGAAGGATGAAATACATCTTGCTGTAAGACTCTTTGACCAGCCCGGAAACGGTTTTGAAATGGAGATCATTGATCGACTTGGTCAAATTGTGGATATTAAAACCGAATCCTTCCAGTTTTTTGAAACCGGCTTCATCCAGCGGACTGGCAATGAGCAGGTCCTGATAAATTTCATCAAGCACCCGGCGAATTTCCACTAGATTATCCTGCAGTTTATCCAAAAGGATATTTTCTTCGTTGACATGGGGGCTCTGTTCCTGCTGCTCTGTTTCTTTGTATGTCTTCAGGTCGGTTTCTATTTTATCCAGCATCTCGATGACATTGGTTTTGAGCGAACCATCGTAATCAATGATTGAGCTGTGCACCGTAAAGATGACTTTCTGCAGCCTGTCATTCAACCGGTAAATCCTGGCCACATTTTCGCTTTCTTCTTCCAGATGCGAGATGTTGCGCACCATGTCATTGACCATCATGATGCATATCCCTCCGACGCTCATGATGGCAAAGACATTGATAAAAAAAGCGGTGCCTATATAGCTGCTGAGTTTTCTTTTCATCGGTATTTTCTCTCTGTAGGCGAATAGCGAAGCATTGCCGGTTGCATGGCCGCTGTGCCCATGATTTTGTTGTATGCTGTTTGGTGATCGTTATGAAGGTGAATCTCGTTGGCAACCGGACTTTTCCGGCTTTACCGGGGATGTCAAGTCCTTGTCCAGGTGATGTTTTGTCCATCCCGCGGGAGGGGGCGCCGATAAATGCAATTACAACCGCTTTTTATACCACAAAGTGGCTTTGGCGCCAGTGATTTTTTGCGCAGCTGGTGTTTTGCCAAAACGCCAGTCTCCGCAGGATTGCCGTTAGCCCTGTTTAATCACCTGGGGCGCTTGCTGGGCTGACTGCAGATGCTTTGCGAAAAAGGAGAGGCAAAAAGTTGAAGCGTTATGATGGTGCCGAGAGGTAATCCTTCAGCTCGGAATAGGTTCTGACCTGATTCCTGCCGCTGTATTTTGCGGCATAAAGCGCCTGGTCGGCTGCGGCTATCAATTCCCTTTCGTTTCTGGCATCCGACGGGTAGAGAGCCAGTCCGACGCTGATGGTGACCCGCAGGTTCTGCTTGCCGGGCAAGATGTTGAATTCTTCATTGGCCACGGCGGAACGGATACGTTCCGCCAGTTGCTGGCGGGCGTTATTTTCCGTCATGTCGGGGGCGAGAATGATGAATTCTTCACCGCCGAACCTGGCCAGGCAGTCCACCTCACGGATGTGTTTGGCGATGAGCGAGGTGATGGCAACAAGCATTTCATCGCCCACCAGGTGTCCATGGGTGTCATTGATTCTTTTGAAATGATCAATATCCACCAGCAGCAGGGCAAGGGGACGGACATGTCGTCTGCTGCGGGCAAGTTCTTCGCTGAGTCTGATGTTCAGCAACTGACGATTGTAAAGCCCGGTCAATGGATCGTTATAAACAAGCTCCTCCAGCCTTTTTGCCATGCTGTACATGGTCTGGCTCAGTAGATTGAATTCGTCATTGCTGTTCGTGTCAGGCTTTTCAATCTCGAAGTTGCCCAGTGATATTTTCAAGGCCGTTTTTTCCAGCTGAACGAGGGGCCTGGTTATCATCGAGGTCAGGAGGACCGTCAATAACACGGCGCCGACAAAGCCCACCAGCAGGGTGATCAGGGTCTTCTTGTTGAGACTGGAGATTTTTTGGGCAATCTCAGTATGTGAATAACCGAGAATAACATGCCCGAGCACATTGTCGGCAAGGGTGATGGGTACCGTTATTTCAGCAATGGTTTCCCCGTTTTTATCAATGTAATGGGGATTGCTGTCAAGCTTTTCATTAAAATAGAATTTTTTGATATGTTCAGGGGGATAGCTGCTGTCAACCTCTTCCAGATTGTCTGACACAAGCACCTTCCGGGTTGGGTCAACCACCACCACATGCCGGATGTTGCTGTCCTTCATGGCTGTTTGGATCTGTTCGTAAATACCGGCCAGATTACGACTGACTATGGCCTTGATGGAAAACTCCGCCAGGTTACGGGCCAGTTCCTCCCCGTGGATATGGGTTTTTTCGTGCAAAGACACTTCGGATTGACGAATAATAATGTATGCAGTGGTCAATTGACTGAAAAAAACCAGGAGGGAGATGGCGATTATGAGTTTAAGCCGGCAGTTGAGTTTCATTGTCATAGAAACTTTTGGCGTAATAGAACTAAGTCACTTTCCAGTAGAGGGGCAAATCCCCGGCTTTCAATATCTTTCAGCAGGTTTTGCTGATTTTGCCTTTCGTGGAGCGAAAGAAGAGCCCTGATCACTGCGGAAACCGTTGAGGCTTCAGCAGGTTTTACCGCGCTGAAAACCCAGGTGGGGTATTCCTCTGTCTCGGCTATCACTCTGAGGCTGTTGGCCGGAAGCGGCCAGTTTTCATCCGGGGGCAATCCCAGGTTGAGGGAAGTATGGCCGCAGACAAAACCTGCATCAGCTGCTTTGAGATACACGTTCAGAGCAATTTCTTGACATGAGCCGCCGTATCGGTATTCCAGCAGGTCCTTTTCGTAGTTAAGGCCATGTCTTTGCAGCAGGGCTTTGCCGGCCACCGTTTTTATGGTGGAGAATTCCTGACCGAAGAGAAGAGATTTGCCGCGTAAATCTTCAACCTTGTGGATATTACTGTCCCTGCGCACAATCAGGAGCCCATGGTGTTTCCGCTCACCAGTCATGGAAAGCCCGGTCAGTATTTCACTTTTTCTGTAGTATTCTTCCAGCTGCACATAAACATGGGGAGGCTGATAGACAAAATCCGTTTCGCCTGAGTTGATGAGACGATATAACTCATCCCAGTCACTGGGCACTTGAATAATTACCTTGCTGCCGATTTCTTTCTGCAGAAAGACGGCAAGGGGGTAGAATCTTTTATAGGTACTGAGAATATCTGAGCAGGGAAGAATTGTTATGGTAACCGGCTGGGGCTGACTTCGGGTTGCTGCCATGCTCTGGCTGGCATAGCTAACAAAAAAAGAGAGACCGATCAGCAGTGTCAACTTGAGATGTTTTGAAATTTTCATGCCCAATTCCTCCTGATGCAATCAATTTTACAAAAGAATGCAGGATGTTGCGGGCAAAACGTATAATCAAACTTGTAAAGAGATAATAACATTTATAGATATAATCTGTTAGATGCGTATAGTTATTTCTCATGCGTAAACGACTGAAAAGGCAGATAAATTTTAGCAAAATTATCTTCTTTTACTATATCTCATAAAGTTAAACTACCGGATATGGTAAATTGTCGCAGTAAATTTAAAAATTATCCGGCCCGACAGAGGCTAAACGGATACATTAATACTGTATTTACCTGGCGACATGCCTCCGGCGGCAGCCATTGGGGCTTCCTGTGCCGGTTTCTGCGGTGTGTTCTGGTTTTGTGGAGCAACAGTCTGGGCAACCGGCGATGTGCTGCTGTCTGTTGTGGGGTGTGGCTGGCTGGAAGCAGATGGAGTGTCAGGAGAGGTGGATGCGGTTGATTGCGCAGCTTCTCTTGCTGGAGCGGGTTGGGTTGCATTCAGGTCTGTTGGCTGCTCAGCAGGAGCGGCTGGGTCCGGAGGGATATTTTGCGCAACCTGCATCTGAGCGGAGGTGCTCTGTTCGTTTCTGGTTGTGTTCTGCGCCTCCAGGCCCGGATTGACCTGCCTGGTATTTTCGGTGGCGGCGTTAACACTGTTGGCCTGGGTCTGCTGGCTGTTCAGCTCTTTAGCTTCTGCGGAGAGGGACACTTTATAGCTGGCGGAAATCTGCAAGGTTGCTTCAGTCTGCTGACGTTGTTGAATCCTATTTTGGCTGTCAGTTTCAGCAGGTATTGCGTATGGCATATTGGATGCTGAATTGATAATCTGCATAACTTGCCCTCCCCGAATAAAATAACTGACATGAACTACATATAATAAATACCTTAGTTATTATATGACAGAGTGTCAACAATATGCAAATCTTTCTCAGTTCAGCTGCTGCCGGCTTGCGACGGGATGAGCCCCCCGGCCGCAATGGGATACGGACGCTAATTGGCGAGAAAGCCATACAGTCCATGGGGGTCATGAAAATTAATCGTCGATTCGCCTTGTTTCAGGCTCTGTTCAGGCATGCGCCATTCTTGCCCTCTTATGGGGCTATGTATGGGCAATGGTCTTGCCCGGCACGATGAGCGGCACATACAGTTCCTCTTCCGATAATCCGCCATGTACGCCTGTCTGGTGAAATTGTTTTTCATTCGCCAGGCGGTCGCTGATGACGTAATTTCCCTTCATCATCAGCACGTATTCCCCGATACGCGCCTCCAGGCGCGGTGAGGGCGCCCCCTTGCCGAAATAACCCTCCCTGATCAGGTCGCTGCTTCTCCGCAACTCGCAGGCAAAATCCAGTTTTTCGTGAACGTAGCGTTCAAATCGCCGCCTGCGGTCCGAGCGGACGTAGCAATAGGCGCAACGCGGTTCCCCGCACAGGGGCAGGGTAAGCGTTGCCGCAAGCTCCGGATGATCATGCAGATGAATGGTGTGCGCTTTACTGGTATCGATCAGGCCATGGTCGGCACTGACCAGCACCGTGGCGCCACGCTCCGCCAGCAGGGGCAAAGAGTGGCGGCAGCCCTTGTCCAGTTCCAGGAAATGGGCCGCCACCTCGGGGCTTCCCATGCCATGGGCATGGGCCAGGTTGTCCAGTTCCGCCCAATAGGCAATGATAAGGGCGGGCGCATGGGGGACCGCCAGATTTTCGATACAGGCAAACATCCGGGCAAGACTTGCATAACCATGCCGGGCGGCCCGGCCTGACAGCGTCCGGCTGTAGGCGGAATCGGCAAGGTGCAGCGGCAGAACCACATGGCAGGAAATATTCAGGCGGTCAAGCAGAGAGGCGTGGGCAACCAGCTGGGCTGGCGAGATGCCTGCCGCGGCAAAAGATGCGCCGCCATATCGAGGCGTGAAGGGCAGCACCGCGGCTACCGCCGCCAACTCCTTAAAATAGGTAAACCAGCCGGTAATGGCATGCTGCTGGGGAGCAACGCCGGTGAAAAAACTGGTAACAGCCGAGGCCGTGGTGGGAGGGAAGACCGAGGTCAGACGCCCCTTGCGCTGCCCGCAGAGAAAACTGTCCGGAAAGTTGCGTAAAAACACATCACCCAGCCCGTCGGCAATGAGCAGGACAAGAGGCTGGCCGGCAACCTCCAGACCCTGCAGTCCGGCAAGAGGCGCGTATTCATTCGGTTCGCCCCCAAGGGCCTTGACGATGGAGGCGACCAGATTGACGATACTGTTGCTGTAATCCGGTTGCAGCATTTTCCCTGAATCCGTGCCGGCAGATGGTCAATTGCCCGGCTTTAGCAAGCGGTTGCAGCCTGTTGCAGATAGCTGTCGATTTTTCCGCCCATAATGCGTTATTCTGATTGTTAATGGCTTAACATGCAAGCACTTTTCAACAGACTGCCGGTCCGCCGCCAGCTTTTTGCCAGGAAAAGCCACAAGCGGATTGGCCTTTTTTGCATAAGCTGTTTTTTGTCTTTTTTGTCAACAAATTCAGGCGATTTTCTTTATGCTGCATGGTATAAGCGCAGTTGGCTTGTTTGAAAAAAAATAAAGGCTGCTAAAACAAACAACACGAGGGCATACATATGGACCAGTATACGGAAGCGCATGTCTTTGTAGCCGCCATAAGGGTTCTTGAGCATCAGAAGAAACGACCGCCAACCGTTGAAGAAACCTGCGCGCTGATTTCCATTTCGCTGGAGGCTGGCTATGCATTATGCCGCAAACTGAAGGAAAAGGGTATCGTGCGGACGGTGGAGGGGAATTTCGGGATGAAGCTCTTTGTTGAGGACCATCTCAAAATTGAAGAGATGCCACGGGGCGAAAAAAAGCATGATCTGGCGCAAGAAGTAGCGGAATTCCAGAAAAAACAGCAGGATAAAAACAAAAAGGTGGAAGCTGTCCAGGAAGAACTGGCCAGGAAGAGAAATAATCAGTTTGCCGAGATTGAGGCAAGATTAAAAAAGGAATTACAAAAAAGGGTTAAAAAATAATCGGTCACTCGCCGTAACAGGCGGCAACCAGATCGTGGCCGAGTTTTTTCAAGGCGGCAACGGTTTCCGGGCTGTCCTCCAGGGTGTTGATGCCCACTTTCTCCACGGTGGCATCCGGGCCGTGGATCATCTTGAGCCCCGAGACCTGGCACTGGACTCCGCCTTTGCATTTGATGCAGGGGACATTGCCGAGCACGGAAACACCGCCCACGTAGCGCATCCCTTCTTCCAGCATATAGTTCCGAATCGCCTGCAGGCCGTTCTCGCAGGCCGGCGGCATGCCCTCCCTGCCCGGCGGGATGGCGCAGGTGATCACCGCGGCGCCGGGTTTGCCGGTCATGAGGCCGTGCCGGTGCCGCAAAGGGTAGAGGCGTTCCAGGAAGGCCTTGGTGCGGCTGTCCAGCGATGAGTAAGGGGTATAGCCGCCGATTATGATGATATCCGCCTTAAAGGCCTTTTCCGCCAGCATGACGCCATCGTCGTTGATGATGCAGCGGTTGGTCTCCACGCAGCCGAGGCAAGCGTTGCAGGGGCTGATGGTGTAATCGCAGAGCTTGTAAAACCATTGTTTGCGGGCCATGGTGGCCTCCATCACCATCTTGACCGCGCGGTCAGTGTTGCTGTCCGTAATCGGTGAGCCGGATATGCCGAGCACTTTCATGGGGACCTCCTCCTCCTGAAAATAAATACTGTGAGCCTCTTGCAAAATAAACGTCGTAGCGAGATCGAGAGAAAAATATTCTGTGCAAGGATGAGTTGTGCAATCGCCCGGAAAGCCTAGCAGTGCTACGCCCAGGACGATTTTACCAGGATGGCCGCACAGGTTATTTTTAGCCGATCGGAGTAGATGTTCATTTTGCAAGAGGATCCAGTGGTTAAAATTAAAAAATATGCAAGAATGACGGTGACGTCAATGCCCGGTGAAAACCGGTGACGCTCCGGAGAGCAAAGGGCAGGGAAGGGGATTCATGGCGGAGAGGGTGGGATTTGAACCCACGGTACCCTCACGGGCACACCGGATTTCGAGTCCGGCTCATTCGGCCGCTCTGACACCTCTCCGTTTATCGCCATCCGTCCTGGCGGATCGGCGTTCGGCACTGCAGAGTCATCATACGCAATTGCAGTTAATCCTGCAACAACGACCCTCAGCATATATAATTAAAACAAATCCGCCCGAAAAACAATAATGAGTAACATCTGCTCCTGAAGAAGTTCGGGGCAGGCGGCAGTTGGCCGGCAATAACAGAATCAAACGGAAATTACGGCAAGTTGTATAATGTAATATAGTTCACGATTTCAGTATGTTAAACTGCGAAAGTTGAATTGTAAAAAATGACGTTAACACGATCATTGCTGATTTTTTTGGCAGGCTGCCTGTTGTGGGCCTGCTCGCCGCATTTCATGCCTCCGGGAAAGATGACGGAAGAACCGCGACTGACAGACAACGCATTCATCAGCTTTGACGGCAGCGAACTGCCGCTGAAAAGCTGGCTGCCGTCCGATTCCCCCGGGGCGGTTATGATCGCCCTGCACGGCTATAACGACTATGCCAATTTCATCAGGGATGCGGCAGGCTGGTTCAGTAACCGGGGAATCGGCGTTTATGCTTACGATCAGCGGGGTTTCGGCAGTGGACCCCACCGGGGGAAATGGGCCGGCCATGGGGCCATGTGCGAGGACCTCAGGACCATCATTAAACTGGTGCAGAAAAAACATCCGGATGTCCCGCTCTATCTGCTCGGCGACAGCATGGGCGGCGCGGTGATCATGGTGGCGGACCGGCCGGAAGATCCCCTGCCCGGCGACGGCGTGATCCTGGTCGCCCCTGCGGTCTGGTCGCGCAGCACCATGCCGTTTTATCAGCGCTGGGCGCTGTGGCTGGGGGCCCGGATCATGCCCTGGCTGCGGCTGACAGGAGAGGGGCTTGACATTACCCCTTCGGATAATAAGGAAATGCTCAAGGCCCTGGGCCGGGACCCGCTGGTCATCAAGGAATCGCGCATCGATGCCATTTACGGCCTGGCCAATCTGATGGATGACGCCTATGAGGCAGCGGCCCGGTTCAACAGGAAGGTCCTTTTTCTCTATGGCGCCAGGGATGAGATAATTCCGGCCAGGCCCATGGAGGATGTTTTCAGAAAAAGAGTGCACGGGCAACTTGCGGGCCCGCAGCGTCTTCTGGTCTATGCAAACGGCTATCACATGCTGCTGAGGGACCTGCAGGCCGAGGTCGTCTGGAATGACATTCTCTTCTGGCTGGCTTCCCCCTGTGCAGCATTCCCTTCCGTCCGGGAAAAGGGGGCGGCTGAAATTACAACGGAACAAGATATAAAGGCCTGTATCCGCCCTGCAGCCGAGAACTGAACCGCCAGGCCGGCAACAGATTCAAAACAAAAAAGCTGAAAAATGAAACAAAACCGCCGGTGATCCACTCTACATAATCATGACTCCGGATTGCGCCCCGCGCCTTGTTTTTTATCCGCAGTGTTCAGGCAGCCAGGAAATAAGATCATTTGCTGTGCCCCGCTTAAAGAGCTTTTCATCCGATAGCTTTGAAAAAATATGCTCCTTGATAGTTGCCGGAAAGGACGGGCAGCAGGCAAAGGGGGTATATAAAATTGAAAAAGGACCATTATGCCGCGTAAAATGATTGCGTTTTTGCTGGTGCTTTTTTTTGCCGGAGGTTGTGCCCAGAAAACAGCCTTTTATTCCACCCCGCCCGGCGCTCTGGTTTTCGTAGACGGTGAAGCGATCGGCCAGACGCCCTGTGAATTTGAATATAAGAGCAGCACCGCCAGAACCTACCAGGTGGAGTTGCTGGCAGAGGGATATAAACCATTACAGAATGAAGTCGCCACCGACGAGGTGGACCGCAAGGCCCGCAGCCGATGGCTTTCGGCCGGCCTGCTGTGGAGCCCGCTGTTCATCGGCGCGGCCTTCACCAGAAAGCTCAAAAATGTCTACCACTTTTTCCTGGCCAGGGAGAATGCCGGCGAAAACCGGGGGCTCCATGCCATGCTGGAAGATCCCGGCGCTCCAGTCTCGAAAACCAATTGAAATGTTTCCGTCTGTTTCGGTGATTGCCCGGGCCGGCGGCGGATCTGATACGAAAACTGCAAATAAGTTCAACAGGCCATTGACGAAACCGGCGAGCTGTGGTTTATCAGAGCATATGGGGCTGTAGCTCAGCTGGGAGAGCGACGCGTTCGCAATGCGTAGGCCAGGGGTTCGATCCCCCTCAGCTCCACCACGACATTATCCCTTAACAGTCTGTCCAAATTTGTCCGACAGGCTCTGTAAGACCGCTGAACTTCAGCACAAGGAATTGGCGGGTTCCGGGGCCATAATCCATAATTGTTTTCTCCCCTTGGATGCAGCAGCCTGACGCTTACCCCGGCGCGGCAGTTTCGTGATCAGCCGGGTTTGTGAAATTGCCCGCTGGCCTGCCTCAGTGAAGCGGCACGATCTTCTCGCCTTTGAGGCAGCATTTCTTGTATTTTTTGCCGCTGCCGCACGGGCAGGGATCATTGCGGCCGATTTTGGCCGCATGAACCGGCCGGCCCAGGTGCTGGATTTCCTGCAGCCGGGCCTGTCGCTCCTTTGCGAGTTTTACCGCATGGTTCTGCAGCGACTGGACCGCAGCCGGCAATAAGGAAAAGAGAGAGGCCCAGAAGGGAATATCCTCTTCGCCGAACTCGGGAGCCGCTTCAAAAAGCTCGCCGGCGCTTTCCGGTTCGGCAATGGCGATGATAACTGCCAGGCAGTCCATATTCTCTTCCCCGTTTTCATCCGCCAGGAGGGGTATCTCTTGCCGCAGCCAGCATTCGGGCCGCAGCATGAGGGCTTTGTGAAAACCGTATGTCCACTCCTCCGCCTCCTCCAGATGCCTGCCTTCCGGATCAGCCATATTGTAGGGAAAGGCCAGCTTGCCGTTATGAAAGGCATCGGAGAATCTGTTGTATACCAGAAACAGCGTATCGAGGCTTGATTTCGCCTGTTTTTCCGACGGGAATTCCGGCAGTTCTTCGCCGAATATTGCCGCCAGCCATTCACTTGGCACGATCACCTCCGGGGTGATGGCCACTCCATAGAAAAATCCCAGCAGTTCCGTAAGCGAGAGGTCATCGCAATCCTGGGTAGCCGCCAAGGCAAGCAGTTGTTCGAGGTTCTTTTTTTCTTTTTCGGAAATCATAGGCGTGGTTCTTTCGCAAAGAGGTTTTTTGTTGTCCAAGCGCCAGGCGCACAATATTTAACACCCTTACTCCGCCGCAGGCAGCGGGGAGTGCGCCCGTTATTTCGGTTTACTGAAAATCAGCTTCCCTTTTCCTTTCCTTATAACACCGTTGCAAAGGGAGCGACAGCACAGATAAGGGCAAAATCACAGGTCAATACCCATGCGGCCAAAGTACAGGAGGTCGTAGTGCTTTTCATTGTCAGAGCCGTCATCCAGTTGCGACTCGTATTCGTGCTCAATCCCTAATTCAAGCCCCAGTCCCCTGGCAATGGAGAGATTAATCTCCCACTTTGCCTGGGTCTGGGTCCGATATTCTCCGACCTCATTCAAATCCGGAAAAACAAAAAACTTTGCTGCGACGGCATGGATGCCGTTCGGCAGCCAGCGAAATTCAATGCCAAGTTGTGCTTCAGGGGTGAACTCATTTTCAGATCCCCAGGTTCTGTTGCCGCCAAGACCTATTCTTCCATGAAGCTTTAATTTTTCCTCATCAATGAAACCATATCCGGTCCCGCCGATAAGAGAAACACGGTGCTCCCATAATTTGAATTCGTCATAATCATATTTGCTGTAGGAGTAATAAAACCATGGAGTTCCGGGAAACAGCCAGTCCCTTACATAACTGGCGTTTCCTTTGCTGGTATTTTTTACTTTATTCTGTGCCTCATAAAAATAGGCGGCACCGACAGTCAGACGATTGTCTTGATCTTCGTATGAGGCATCAAAAGCACCATTGAAATTGAAACTGACATCATTACCTTCTTCGCCTTTGACGCCCAGCGCCACGCGGCGGTTCCACCCCTCGAGAAAGCCTGTCCCGAAAACTCCGGGAATTGGGGGCTTAATGACCGGCTCCAGGGAGACAGCCATACCGGCATCGGCTTGCAGTTTGCTCTTCGGCAGTGTCAAAATGCCGAGGATTTCATGTTCCAGTGTTATTGAGTCACCGGTCTCTTTAATAATTTTCCCGGAAAGGGTATCTCCGTTTTGCAATATGAGAACTTCGCCCAGGGCGAAAGAGTAAGGAAGAAAAATGACAAGAAAAACAACAGAAATTTTTAAAAAAAATAGCATTATCACCTCAACTTAAGGGGGTTCATATCGCTGGTTCAACTTGCTGAGCGGGCATAACGGATTGAAATCGTGGATTATATGACATTATTGCCGGTGGTCGTTCCGGCATGACGGATTGCGTGCTGTTTTTTTATACAACTCATTGTCAGATCGCGCAATTCAACAACTCAAGAAAGTTGCATAACTGGCTGGCCCTGCATGGGAGCGCGACTTTGGCGGAAGAATACCAACAACAGGAGGTGGCATGGAGTTGTAACAGCCCGGCAGGCTGTTAAACGAGATTTGTTTTTTTTCGTGATTTTCCCGGCTAAAAGCGAATAATTGCGCCGGCGCCCCAGCCAAAATCGGAATGCCATTGGCCGATCAGGGAAAAGCTTTTTGACAGCATGAAGGCGAGGCCTGCTTTGCCTTCCCATTTTGAGTCGTGGGTATCGTATTCGGCTTCACCGGTCAGGGCCAGCCGCGGGGTCAGGGCAAATTCCTTTGCAAAACTGAAACGGCCGCCGCCGTCGGTATCCAGCCAGTAGCGGGACTCAATGTTCAGCGGCAGCAGCCAGGTGATGCCGGCTACTCCCCTGGTATGGTCCGTTTCGCTTCCTTCGCCCAGCATATCAAGACCGGCAAACATGGTGAAAAAACGATTGATGTATCTATCCCAGGAGAAAAGCCCTTCCCACTCGTTTTGCTCAACCCCCTCCCAGCCGGACTCCCATTCCGCCCCAATGGTGTTCCGGGTGTCGGCAGCCTTGAGAAAACCCTCGGTCATGTTGCTTGCCACCTCCGCCTCTCCCCAGAAGTGCCACATCTCACGGTAAAGCTGCGGACGGATGGCGGCAACGGCGTCCGGCATCGGAAAATTTTCATAGTGGACCAGGCGGGCCATGCCGCTTTCCATGTGGTAGAGGAGATGGCAGTGGAAAAACCAGTCGCCGACCTCGTTGGCGTCGAATTCGATAACCGTGGTGGACATGGGCGCGACATCGACGGTGTGTTTCAGCGGCGCATGGTCGCCCTGGCCGTTGATGACCCGGAAGAAATGGCCGTGCAGATGCATGGGATGGTGCATCATGGTGCGGTTGATCAGGATGAAACGGACAACCTCACCCTGGCGTACGGGGATGTCGTCAGCCTCGGACAGGGCCTTGTTATTCAGAAACCAGACATAGCGTTCCATATCGCCGTCCAGGGTGAGACGGATTTCCCGCACCGGCTTGTTGCCGGCAAAGGCGGTTGATGTGGTGGCCCGCAGCCGGTCATAAGGGGGCCAGGGCCGGCTCTGGTCCATGCCGTCCATGGCGAGATGGTCGGCTGAGGAAACATCGGCGGCCATCGGCCGGAAATCGGCGGCGTATTTTTTGCCGTTCCGCTCAACCCCGCTTGCCGGCATTTGCTGCTGGCCCTGCCCCGTGCCGGGCATGTCTGCCATGTTCGCCATGTCATGGCCGGCGTGGCCGACGGCAGGCTGGTTCCCATCGCCTTTTCCCATGTCACCGGTCATTGGCGCCGCATGACTTCCCATGTCATGGTCCATAGGTGGGGAAGCTGCGCCATGCTCCATGCCGGGCATGGCGGGTTTATCCGTCATCTCCCTCTGGTCCATGTCATGCCCCATATCATGATCCATGTCGTGCATGCCGTCCATGGCCATCATGCCGGGCTGGTCGAACATGCCGGCGGCCACCGCCTCATCCCCCATGTCCATGCCGGCGGCCGGATTGAGAGCAAACAGGGTGCCCAGGCTGAGATCGCCCATGCTGTGATACAGATTCGGTTTCGGCACGCCGGGCGCGGCGTGGAAATCGCCCTGGCCGAGCCACACGGTGGTGAAGCCCGACCCATCGTGGGCGGTTGCCCGAAATTCATAAGCGCCTTTTTGCGGAATCTTGATGAGCACGTCATAGGTTTCCGCCACGCCGACAAGCAAACGCTCCGTTTCCACCGGCTCAACATCGATACCGTCAGCCGCGATGATCTGCATGGAACCGGCGGCGAATTCCAGGTGGAAAAAGGTGGTGGAGGAGCCGTCGATGATCCGCAGCCGGATTATTTCCCCCGGTTGGGCGTCAAGGTGGATTGCCGGCCTGCCGTTGGCGAGAAAACGGTCATAGGCGACATCGGCGATGTCCATGGCCGGCATGCGTTGCAGCTCGCGCTTGAAATAATCGGCAAGCATGCCGAGGCGGGCGGCGCCGATTATGCTCTGCGCGCTGCCCTTGGCAAGGGCAAACCATTCGCTGCCGCGTTTTAAGGTGCGCAAAATCTGGTGCGGATCTTCATCGGCCCAGTCGGAAAGCAGGAGCACATAATCACGGTCAGCCTGGAAACGCGGGGCAGGCGGTTCAATGACAATGCCGCCGTACACGCCTCGTTGTTCCTGCAGACCCGTATGGGAGTGATACCAGTAGGTGCCGCTCTGGCGGATGGGAAACTCGTAAGTGAAAGCAGCGCCCGGGGCGATCGGTGGAAAGCTGATATACGGCACCCCGTCCATGCCGGGGGGCACCAGGATGCCGTGCCAGTGAATAGAGGTTTCAACATCCATCCTGTTGCTGACATGAATGCGGGCGAGATCCCCCTCCCGGAACCGTAACACCGGACCGGGAATGGAACCGTTAATGGTCATGGCCGTGGCCGGTTTGCCGGTAATGTCGACAGGCTCTGAGGCGATTTCCAGGTGGTATTCGGTGGTTTTCGCCTGCACCGTTGCCAGGTTGAGCAAAACAAAGATGACGGCAATCACGACTTGCCACAAAGAGGATATGCGTTTTTTTTCAGTCATTGCTGTCTCTCATTTCAGTTGACAATCAAGCTGGCACCATTATGTCGTGCCCGTCCCCATCTTCGGGGGGAGGGTAACTGCAGCGGGATTATTTCATCATCATTTCATGCTGCATCATCATGCCATTCATCATCTCCTGCATCATTATCATTTTTTTCTCCATCATGCCCATCATGCCCATCATGCCCATCATTCCTCCCTGGCCCATCATCTTTTCCATCATCGTCATTCGATCAGCCATGGGCATGGCGCTGGTATCCTGTTCCATCATCATGCCCTTACCGCCCATCATGCCGGACTTATCATCCATCATCATACCCTTGCCGCCCATCATGCCGGGCTTATCACCCATCATCATGCCTTTGCCGCCCATCATGCAGGGGTGACTACCCATCATCATGCCATGGCCACCCATTTCGGTCATCATCTTCATGCCGTCCTGCATCATCTGCATGTGCTGGTGCATGAGTTCCTGCCGCGCTGCCGGATCTTTTTCCATTGCGATCTTTTCGCGCATTTCCTGCATCTGCTGCAGCGAGGTGTCCATTTTTTCCATATCCATCGGCGCCATTTCCGATGCGGCCTGGCCGCCGTGATCATGCGTCATCGCGGGTGCGGCCTGGTCTCCGTGTTCATGCGTCATCTCGGCACAGGCGGGCAGGGTGATGACAAGGGCCAACAGCAGGGAAGCGGTCAGGATCAGTTTCTTCATTTTTTGTCCTCATTCTGGGGTATTGTTAAAAAGGGCATTATGCCCGTTAGTTGGTCGATCGTTCACTGCAGGTAATTTTTCTGCCGCAATCCGCGGGCATTGCCGGCCACTGATCTGCCGTCTTTTATGACCGCAGGGTGGGCTCGCCGGCGGCGCAGATAATAGTGCCGCATGCTTGTTTTTTTACCGGACGGAATCGGTTGGCGTCCGCCATGAGACTCAACTCCCTCTGGTTACATCCGCGCTTTCATGATAAATATAGAATATACATATTTGTCAGGGTGGAAGTCAAAGAGTTTCTCGTCCTGCCTGGAGCAGCACGAAGTAAACGGTCAGTTGGCCGATGAGCAATGCCCGCATGCCTCCCGTTTTTTGTCACAAATCAACCATGTCATGCTGTATAGTGAATACTGTCATTATGAAACCGGACCCCGCATGAGGAGCCATTCCTGTTCCTGTCCGGACCGCAAAGGGACTGGAACCGGTTTGCACAGGAGGTTTTGCTTGTTTTTATCCACCGGACAGAAAAGCTGCTATGACGAGGGAGGGATGGAAATTCCATGCCTGGGCAGCGGGCAGGATGGTGAGTACCGTATCGGTGCATCATGGCCTGAACCGCGTTTTGCCGCACTGGAGGAAACGGTGCGCGACCGGCTCACCGGTTTGACCTGGACCCGGGATGCCAACCCGAACGGATTTCCGGTTACCTGGCAGGAGGCGCTTGATGGCATCACGGCCATGAACCGTGACAATCACTTAGGCTGCAATGACTGGCGTCTGCCCAACCGTCTGGAGCTGCGCAGTCTGATGAGTTACCAAAGCAAAAAACCTCCCTTGCCGGCCGGTCATCCCTTCGTCAACATTTTTCTCGGCTGGTACTGGACTGCAACCTCGGCGGCCATCAACCCGGCCTATGCCTGGTATGTCCATCTGGAAGGGGCCCGGATGTTTTATGGCCGAAAGGACCAGTATTATCTTTTCTGGCCGGTGCGGGGAACAGGCAATGGTCTGTTGCACCGCACCGGGCAAGAGCTCTGCTACGACAGCCGCGGGGAGATCATCCCAGGCGCCGGCACCGGCCAGGATGGGGATTACCGTCTCGGTCATCACTGGCCCGTGCCCCGCTTTGTGCCGGGGGAATTGACCGTGCTGGACCGGCTGACAAATCTCTGCTGGGCCCGGCAGGCGGACAGCGGTAACGGCCCGGTCAGCTGGCAGCAGGCCCTTGCGGAGGTCCAGCGGCTGAACCGGGACGGCTTTGCCGGGTCCCATTGCTGGCGGCTGCCCAACATCAACGAACTGGAATCCCTGGTAGATTGCGCGGCCCATGGCCCGGCCCTGTCCGCTGACCATCCATTCACAAGCCTGCGCGAGGGATACTGGTCAGCTACCACGAGTTTTTTCGAAACCGATTGGGCCTGGGTTCTTTACCTGGCAAAAGGGGCCTGCGGCGTTGGTCATAAACCAGGCAAGACATTTTTTGTCTGGCCCGTATGTTCGGCTGATGCAGCGGAAACATCGCAGTATGGTCACCGGAAATGATCGAAATTTTCAGTAATCTGCATGTGTTCCCTGGATTTTTTCCCAACCGCTGTCTATGTCCTGTTTTGTGAAATAGTGTGTGTTTTTATGGATGAATTGCTGCTGTTTATAGATGGAAGTGTCAATACCCGGACAAAGATTGGCTATGGGGCTTACCTGGCGGTGTCTGAACATGGACTTCCGCCGGCTTCCCTGGGTCCGCGCGTGCAGCTGAGGCGATTTGCCCAGACGTCTTCAACGAAACTGGAATTGCAGACTTTATTATGGGCGCTCAGCGATATACAGGCCTTGGGGAGAAAGGTCGTTGTCCATACGGATTCGCAAAACATCATGGGGTTGCGGAACAGACGCGACCGGTTTGAGCAGCATGATTACCGGGCAAAAAACAAGCAACGTCTCAACAATTATGAGCTGTATCAGGAGTTTTACCGCATGACCGATCAGCTGCATTGTGAACTGGTGAAAGTGCGTGGTCATAAGGCAGCGAAGCAAAAAGATGATATTGACCGGCTTTTCACCCTGGTGGATAGAGCTGCCAGGAATGCGCTCAGAGGAGATAAATGAAGATATGGGTAGACGCAGATGCATGCCCTGTGACGATCAAGGATATTTTGTTCAGGGCGGCGGAACGGACCGGGGTGGAGCTGACCCTTGTCGCCAATAAACCTGTGTACATACCGCGCGCTCGCTGCATCAACATGCTGAAAGTGGCATCCGGTCTTGATGTTGCTGACAATGAGATCGTAAAAAGGCTCAGCGCCGGGGATCTTGTCATCACCGCCGATATTCCGTTGGCGGCGGAGGTGATTGCCGGGGGAGGGCATGCCCTCAACCCCCGAGGCGAACTCTATTCAGCGGACAATATCAGGGATCGTCTGAGTATGAGGGATTTTATGGATGCCCTGCGGGGGAGTGGCGTCGATACGGGTGGTCCGCCGCCCTTAAGCCGGAGTGATCGGCAATCTTTTGCCAATAATCTGGATAAGTTCTTAACAAGGTATGCAAGAAATGCGTAATCCGGCAGCGGGGGCATGCTGCGCTCCCGCCATCATCGCTGCCGGCTCCGGAGCGGACAGCCGTTAACCGGCCACCCTCCCGCGCAACGGGAAAGCGTCTCAGAACATCCGGAACAGCTGCACCGAGAAGCGGTCATCGAAGCTGTCGAGCAGGATATTCGGCGGGGCATTACCCGCCGGTTCAGGGGCCTTGTTCTCCAGGATCTCATAGTTGAACATCAGCCTGGTCTTTGGGGTGAAGCAGTAATGGCTGCCCAGGGTGAGGGAGGTGTATCGGCGTTCGTTGCTGCTGATTTCCGTGCCCCGGTCCAGACGGTCGTAGCGTACGTCCAGCCACCAGTCCTGCCGCACCTGATAACCAAGGTCGACATACCAGCCAAAGGCGTCTTCTTCCGGCAGCAGATTATTGGAAGCGACCGCAGTGCCGTCGTTGCTCAGCTTGCCGGGGATGCCGCCCGAGTCGCTGCTGTTATAAATCATGCCCTCGGCCTTGCCGAGTTCGACGGTGGCGCGGAAGTTGCCCTGCCGAAAGGCCGCGCCGCCGCCGAAGCGGGTGCGGTCAAAATCCTGCCCGGTTTGCAGGGCGCCGGCCTTGATGGTCCGCTCGCCGTCCTGCAGCCAGGCAAAGAACTTCAACCCCTCCTGCTGCATGCCCTTGCCGGAAAAAACATACTCGGAGGACCAGTAGAGGTAGAGGTCCTGGCCGGGACTGCCGCCGCCGGTGCTGATGCCCCTGCCGTTGCCGATCATGGCCGCATAGGTGTGCTGCCAGGCATCGGTGCGGAAGGAGTCGAAGAGCATGGCGCCCATGTCCCGGAAGGTACCGGCGGCCCCAGGGATGTTTGCATCCTGCGGGTTGCCGCCGTCATTGTCGTAAAAACGTTCCAGCAGGAGCTGGTTGCCCATGTTGCTGAGGTTGACGTAGGGACCCGGCGCATTGAACTGCAGCCCCTCTTCCGCGCCGGGATACTTGAACATGCCCAGGCGGAGGCGGGCGTGGGGAATGACGTTCATGGTGAGGCTGGTATCGAGCAGCCGGACCCTGTCCCCGGTATCGATGCGGGTGACGTTATTGTCTCCGGCCACGGCCATGACCGCATAGTTGAAGCGGGGGTCGGGCAGGGCGCCGCGGGCGCCGACCCTGATCCTGCGCAGGGTGAGCTGGGAGGATGAGGCAAGGCGGGGGCCGATCTGGTTGAAAACCGCCTTCTGGCCAAGCCATGGTCCCACCGGGACACGGGTATCATCGGTATACTGGTAGTCGGCCGTCGCATTGCCGTAAAGGCGGACCGCCGGGGCCTGGTCCGGCTCGGTGCCCTGCAGCATCAGCCAGTTCACCGCCCGGGCGGGGATGGGCGGGGCAAGGGCAAAAACGCTCACCAGCAGGCCGCAGCGCAGCAATGTTTTCATCATGGGTTCCCTGTTGAGAATTTCCTGGCAGCTCTTCCTGGCAAACATAGTAGCAGCAAAGAAATTTATCCGTCAAGCAGAGGAAAAAGTCTTTTTCACCCTCTTCCTTTACATAACCCCTTTTCCTTGATAGAAATATTTACAAAGGATTGCCCATGTGATAGGAAAATAACAGGGTGGAAAAAATGTAAAAAACAGCATGAGATACGGCCGGCTTTAAAAAAAAATTGCTTTCTCATCACCATCGCCATCAGCTTGGACGCCTTTGCCAGACAAGGTATTTTCTCGCGGCTACCTTTTCCTGCAAGAAAGGCAACAGGAGGCAGATATGTCTACCAGGGAACACCATCTGAACAAGTTATGCCTGATCATGATGGTACTATTTGCGATCATCAGCGGATGCACCGGCTTGAAAGAGTCAAAGCCGATTCTGCCCATCCGAGAATATGAAAAGATGATTGTCGGCAACCTCTACGCCGACTACGTCGGCACCCGGAACTGTCTGGCCGCCTGTCATGAGCATGATAAGCTGAAGCTGTTTTTTGACGCCAGCACCATGGGGGCGCAGTTGAAAAAGGAATCCGGCATGCCCCTGGTGGATTGTGAATCCTGCCATGGCCCCGGCAGCCTGGCGGTCAAGGATTTGACCAGGGAACTGGTTGAGGCCAATGCCAGGCAGGGCATCAAGACCGCATGTGATTTCAACACCCTGATCGACCTGAAAAACCTTCCCGCCACGGCCCAGTCCCTCATCTGCCTTAAATGTCATACGGTCAACGCAACATTCAACCTGCATAACTGGAATGCCGGACTCCATGCCCTCAACGAAGTATCCTGTTTTTCCTGCCATGATATTCACGCCGGTCCTGATTTGAAGGTTACCCCGCTGGCCTCGGGCAAATTGTGTTTTTCCTGCCATCAAGCCGCCCAGGCCCAGTTTTCCCTGACCAGTCATCATCCCCTCAAGGAGGGACGGGTATTCTGTGTGGACTGCCACAACCCCCATGGAGGATTCGCCGCCCGGGACCTGCTGCAGGACAGCGTCAAGGAAACCTGTGTCCAGTGCCATCCTGACAAGAGGGGGCCATTTCTTTACGAACATGCCGATGTGGTGGAGAACTGTCTCAACTGCCACAGCCCGCACGGTTCGGTGAACGGCAAGCTGCTGAATGCGCGGGAGCCTTTTCTGTGCCTCCAGTGCCATGAGGGCCACCGGATAAACACGGAGGCCGGCGGCAGCATTTCCGCCGAGCGGGCCAGGGCTTTTTATACCCGCTGCACGGATTGCCACTCCACAATCCATGGTTCTGACGTTCCCTCAACCTCCGGCGGGGGGAGGTTCACCCAATGAGATACAAAAAAATGCATGGTATCCTGCCGGTCCTTGCAGTCGGACTTGTTCTCGGTTGCCCTGTTGCCCCGGGCATGGCGGCGGAAGATGGAGAACCACGGCAGGCTGCCGGGGCGGCCGGCAATCCGCAACAACAGAAAGAGCCCGATGTCTATTACGAGACGGAAGGGGACTATTTCCTGGGATACAGATGGGTGTCTACCGACGATGCACTCAAAGCGGCGGAATACATTTATCCTCATTCATCCGTCACCTTTGGCCTGAACCTGCTGTCCTGCCCGCTTCCCTACCGCTATCACGTCAATGCCGAGTTCCTCAGTAATTATGATTTTTATACGGATGCCGGTTTTGCCTATAAGGACCTGGTCCTGTTCAGGGACATCCTGGTCGGGGCCCATCACAATCTTGATCATTTTGATTATCAGTATGCCGGGGAGCCTCCCGGCCTCCTCTATTCCGACCGGAATACGGGGGATGATTATTATCTCCACTTTGTCAGCAATCTGTTGTCCCTCAGGCTGAAGGCGCCGGATTTCCCGTTTCACACCTTTGTAAACCATCGGCATATTGAACGGGAGGGCAGGGAGCAGCAGAGGTTTTTGCTGGGAGACTTTAATCAGGCCGGCAAGATTTCCGCGGCACGGGATGTCGACTGGGCGTCAAATGCATTAAAGCTTGGCACCAACAGCCATCTCGGGCCGGTTGAGGTTGAATACGCCTTTGATCAGGCCGAGTTTGATCCGGGCCGCAGCGACATTCTTTATGACCGTTATCCCGCCTCCGCCGATTTTGCCAGGCCGGGCGACCTGTATCCGCACAATGTCGTGCCTGAAACCGAATCATCGGCCCATTCCATGAAGCTGCATTCGTCCTATACCGGCGGTATTGTGACCGCAGCCACCATCAGCAATCTCTACCAGAAAAACAACTACAGCGGGACGGAATCCACCACCTGGAAAGGGGCCTTTGATTTCAGCTGGATACCCGATCCGCTTGTCGGCCTCTTCTTCAAGTACCGGCACCGGGATGTGGACATGGACACGCCCGATGCCGTCACCCTGTACGGGTTGAGCAATACACTGACTTATCCGGTCAGGCAGGGCATTTCCTATGATAAGGATGTCTTTTCCCTGTCAACCAGGTACAGGCCCTCCAATATCCTTTCTCTCCTGGCATCCTATGAGTTTTCCCATCTCAATCGCAAGGATGTCGATGAATGGGTCGTGCTGCCGGGGCAAACCAATATCCACACCATTAATTTCACGGCAGATGCCAAACCCCTTGACCGGGTCAAGGTGAAGGCAAGTTATGAATATAAGAATTACAGCCAGCCGGCATATAACAACACCCCGGACAGCTCCAACAAGGTGCGGCTGACAACCACCTATATGCCGGCTGCCTGGCTCAATGTCTACCTGGAATATATCCTGTCCTTGACCGAGCGCGATTCCCTGAATTACCTCAACAGTGACCCGGCTCTGCTGCTTGAGATCGGCGAAAGAGAGGGCCGGCATGACCAGTTTCTCGCCAGCCTGACCGCAGAACTTTCCCCCAGGGTTTCCCTGACCGGCAGCTGGTTTTATCAGCGCTGGGATGTAAAACAGGACCTGGCCTACGGGAAATGGCTCACAACAGGGGCCGGCGACCTGCCGTATCTTGATGGCGGTGTTCCCTATACCGATGAGGCCAACTCCTTTTCATTGGCCCTCTTTTATCTGCCCCGGGAAGATATCACCGTGGGCGCCGATGTAACCTACACCATCATTGAGGGGGAAACCGGCTATGATGATGTCGTTGGGGGGGCGCCGTTTTCTCTCTCTTCCTTTTCAGCCTTAAAGGCATCGGAAACGATCTTTTCCGTTGAGATTGCCAAAAAGCTTTCCAAGGAATGGGAAGTCAGGCTCAGATCTTACCTGGATATCTATAATGACAAAGAGTACGACCTGCTGGACGGCGAGGTATACACCACCACCTTCAGTATAAAAAGGTATTTTTAAATTGGCTACTTTATCTCCGTTGCTGAGAATACTGCTTGCCGTTCTTTTCGTCCTTGCCGCCGCCCCGGATCTGCATGCGGAAAAGCGGATCGGTGTTATCATGACCGGCGATGTCCCTTATTACGGGACAATGCACGAGGCCTTTGTCAACGAGCTCAACAGCAGGTTTGCCGGCGGCGAAAAAATCGAGATCATCCTGCAGAGGCCTTTCCCCGACCCCATATCATGGAGTAATGCCGCCCGGAAGCTCATCGCCTTTGATGTGGACCTCATCGTCACCTACGGTTCCCCCGCCACCCAGGCGGTTATTCATGAAAAAAGCAGGATCCCCTTGGTCTATGCCGGCCTGTATGAGCCTGACCAGGCAGCCGTTGCCGGGAAAAACGTAACAGGCTGCGGCTTCAAGGTGCCCCTGTCAAGCATTATCAGATATTTCAAACAGCTCAAGACCGTCAATACCCTGGGTATCGTCTGCAGCAGCATTGAAGAAGATTCACTCCGTCAATATGAAACAATGAAAGAAGTCGCTGAGCAGCAGAACATTAAGGCTGAGAAGGTCGATATCCGTTCCCGCGCCGACCTGGAGGAGCTGATGAGCAAAAATCCGGATGCCGTCTTCATTACAGGGAGTTCTCTCGTCCATTTATGGCTCGATGATATCCTGGCCATTCTGAAAAAAGAGCAGGTCCCGGCTGCTGATATTTTCCCGGACGATTCGGAGGCCGGGGTGTTGATGACCCTGTTTCAACCCCCGCATCTGCAGGGGACAATGGCGGCGGCAATGGCGGCACAGATTCTGCGCGGGGAAAAGCCCGCAGACATTGCCTCACATACCTTCCGGGATACGGAACTGGTGTTCAATCTGGTGGAAGCCCGGCATCTCGGCATCGCGTTCCCCATTCATCTGTTAATTGAAGCGACAAGGGTGATTGAATGAGCCGGCGTCTTCCCGCAGCCCATCATTTCGCGCTGAGGTTTATCAGCTGCCTGCTCCTGTGTCTTTTCACCCCAGTCATGCCGGTTGCCGCATCCGAACCGGCGGAGGAACTGCTGATCGGCATCGAACCCGAGCACAACATTTTTGACCAGATGGAACGGTATCGTTATCTGGCCGGCTATCTGTCCGAGCAGCTTGGCGTGAAAGTCAACCTCACCATCATGAGCCGTTACGGGGAGGTGCTCAAACGGTTTAAATCCCTCAAGCTCGATGGCGCTTTTCTCACCTCCTATACCGCCACCATGGGTTTCAACGAGCTGCAGTTGGAACCTGTGGCCAATCCCGTCAATCCGAACGGGGAGTCAACTTCGCAGGGATACATTTTTGTGCGCAAGGACAGCGGCATCCGCGATATCAAGGATATGCAGGGGAAAAGCATTGTCTTTGTCGACCCGGCAACAATGGAAGGATACCTTTTTCTCCTGGCATATCTGGAGCGGCACGGCATCAGGGATATGAACCATTTCTTCCATCGGTTTTATTTTTCCGGCAGCCATGCCTCGGCAATTTTTGCGGTACTCGACGGCAGGGCCGATATTGGCGCGGCAAAAAATACGGTTTTTGACAGACTGGTTGCCAATGACCCATCCATTGCCAGGGAACTGGACATCATTGCCGCGTCGCCGAAAGTCCCTGAAATCACCCTGTGCATAAAAAAGGAAATTGACCCGGTTTTACGGGAAAAACTGGGCGCCGTGCTGCTTGACATGGATAAAACGCCGCAAGGCAGGCGGGTTCTCAAACAGTTCAATGCCCTTTGTTTCGTAAAATCAAGCAGAGCGGACTTTGTCCGGATAGAAGAGATGGCGCGGGAAGCCCGGGCAGCCATAGCGGAACACGGAAAATAACTGATGAAGAAAAAAATTCTCATTTCCTTTCTTTTGTTATTTCTGCTGTTTCTTGCCGGCATCGTCACAACCCTGCACATCATCAACAAGACAACGGCAAATCTCACCGCCCTGCTTTTGCTGCACAAGGTGGAGGTTATCCGGCAGGACCTGGTCATCAACGTCCAGACGGTGCAGTCAAATCTGTATACCACCGGAACGTCGTTCGGCAAGGAGTTGGATATCATTGTCGATAACGTCCTCAAGCTGCGCGACCGCGCAAAAACCTGTACGGATTGCCATCATGAACCGCAGGTGGAAATAGAAATCCTGCACCTGCAGGAGCTGACTGAACAGTACAAGGAAGCCCTCAGTTATTTCATAACCTCCACGGCGGACGCCCAGAGGATCAAGCGGCTGCAGACCTTCGCGGCCGATATCGGCGACAGGATCATTGAAAAGTCGCAGTGGATGGCCATGACGGCCAACGACGCCCTGCGGGAAAGAACAACTGCGGCAATGGCCGAGGTGGCTGATTCCAAAAAGATATTAACAGGCACCCTTGCCTTTGCATTCCTGCTGGGGGTCGCCATCTCCATCTATTTCATCAAAAGCATTACCAGGCCCGTGGCAGAGCTCCTGGGCGCTACCCGGAAGATCAAGGCAGGCAAGCTGCAATACCGCATAGAGAAAAAATTAAATGACGAGTTCGGCGAGCTGGCCGGGTCGTTTAATGAGATGGCCGCCTCGCTGCAGGAGCAGTATAACAGATTGCAGGAGACGGAGCGGCTGGCCGTGGTGGGTGAGCTTGCCGCCGGCATGGCCCATGAAATAAAAAACCCCATGGCAGGGATCAAGGTGTCCATGGAGGTCCTCTGTCAGGATTCCCCCCTTGGGCCGGAGGACAAGGAAGTCCTGCATCGGGTCGTTAATGAAATTGACCGGATTACCGCCCTGCTCAAAGGACTGCTCAACTATGCCCGTCCCCCCAAACCCGAGATGATCTCCCTGAATGTCAACCAGATACTGGAGGGAACAATGAAGTCTGCCCGGTATGCCCTGCAGACCCCGAAAAACAGGGGCAAGGACCAGGACAGACAGATCGAATTCGTCAAAGATTTCAGTCCCGACCTGCCGCAAATCATTGCCGATCCCGGCCAACTGCAACAGGTTTTTCTGAACCTGGTGCTGAACGCCGTGGACGCCACCACCTCCCTTTCCGGCAGACAGGGCGTCATAACCCTGCAAACCCGGCAGTTCCCGGATGGGTTCGTGCAGATTTCCATTGGCGACAATGGCAAAGGCATAGACAGCAAATTGCTGGAGAAAATATTCAACCCGTTTTATACCACCAAACCGCAGGGAACCGGCCTGGGCCTGGCCATCACGAAACGGCTGGTCGAACAGCACAACGGAGGCAGCATTAGCGTAGCCAATAACCCCGGCGGGGAAGGGGTGACCTTTACCATCACCTTGCCTGTTGACCCGCAGAGCGGCGTGAAAAATTAATCTGGCTGTTCATGAAACTCGGCTTATTCAACTTGCTGAATTGCCGAATTATGCAAGTTTACAATAAGTCAGCTGAAATAAACAGCAGGTTATCCGTCATGCCGGACGTGATCCGGCTCCAGAAAACTCTCGGATACTGGATTCCGGCTAACCCCCATCTCCGCAAGCGGGAACAACGAACAATGAAAGTCTCGTGCCGTAGGAGCGGGCCTTGCCCGCGATAGAGATCGCCGCAATGCCACGGAGGTCGCGGGCATGGCCCGCTCCTTCTATGAGCCTGCAGCTGTCAAGCACTATTTTGTTTCACCTCGGTATATGTAAACCGTCGGGTTGCGCAGCGCAGAGACCATAAAGATCTCGAAGCGCAGCAACCC